>Ga0247734_1000120_pt1 | contig 70335 bp, 65 predicted proteins | sample UWRJL103311B2_FD_180933 | JGI IMG/M metagenome (GOLD analysis project Ga0247734, IMG submission 180933) | Plant litter microbial communities from Arlington Agricultural Research Station in Wisconsin, United States - UWRJ-L103-311B-2 | ecosystem: Environmental > Terrestrial > Plant litter >... | reverse complement strand
AAGAAATATCCTGAAGCCAAGATCTTTGGGCTAACCACAGGCCTGGCTGTAATGAAGATCAATTCAGAATTGGGCTATGAACCGGTTACCTATTCGGAACTCACCCAGGATGAGAATTTCTGGAAAGGCTGCACCAGCTGCGTAAACTATGATATCCTGATGAGTAAGGGCCGCAAAAACTGCATGTGCACCGCCATGTTGTTCGACCCTGCCGAAGTGCAAAAGCAATACGAAGAAAAAATGAAGAAAATTACGCATAAGGCAACTCTTCTGGAACGAATTGAAAACGCTATAAAGCGCAGGCTTGAGCACGTTATGGCTTTTGAGTTTTAATTAAATATAACTGTAGAGGTGCAATAGTTTGCGCCTTTAAATAAATACCCACGAATGAAAAAGAAAGTAGTACTGGCATACAGCGGCGGATTAGATACCTCATTTTGCTGCATTTATTTAACACGCGACCTGGGTTACGAAGTGCATTCGGTAATTGTAAACACCGGTGGCTTTAGCGACGAAGAACTAAAAGGCGTAGAAGAACGCGCTTACCAAATGGGTGTAACCAGCCACCACGTGGTAGACGAAACCGAAAATTTCTACAATACCTGCGTTCGTTACCTTATTTATGGTAATGTGTTAAAAAATAATACTTACCCACTTTCTGTAAGTGCCGAGCGTGTAAGCCAGGCTACAGCTATAGCCAACTACGCTAAAGAAATTGGTGCCGAATACGTTGCCCACGGCAGCACAGGCGCCGGTAACGATCAGGTTCGTTTCGATATGATCTTTAACATTCTGGTGCCCGAAGTACAGATCATCACTCCTATCCGCGATCTTAAACTAAGCCGCGAGGAAGAAATTGAATACCTGAAGAAACACGGCGTTGAGATGAACTTTGAAAAAGCAAAGTATTCTATCAATAAAGGGATCTGGGGAACATCTGTAGGCGGTAAAGAAACCCTTACTTCTAACTTAGGCCTGCCGGAAGAAGCATGGCCAACCCAGGTTACCGAAACCGGTACCCGCAATATCGAACTCACCTTTGAGCAAGGCGAACTGGTTGGTATTGATAATGAAAAATACGATCATCCGGCAAAAGCTATCCAGGCGTTACAGGCAATTGCGCAGCCTTACGGCGTTGGCAGGGATATTCACGTGGGCGACACCATTATCGGCATAAAAGGCCGCGTAGGCTTTGAGGCTGCTGCGCCAATGGTGATCATCAAAGCGCACCACACGCTGGAGAAACACGTGCTTACCAAATGGCAGTTATCATGGAAAGATCAGTTATCTATGTTCTACGGTAACTGGCTTCACGAAGGGCAGTTTCATGACCCTATTATGCGTAACATTGAAGCTTTCTTAACTGATACCCAAAAGAATGTTAGCGGTAAAGTATTCGTGCAGTTGAACCCTTATCGTTTCCAGGTAGTGGGTATCGAGTCGGATCATGATCTGATGTCGAACAAATTCGGTAGCTACGGCGAAATGAACAACGCCTGGAGCGGTGAAGATGTTAAAGGCTTCAGCAAGATTTTTGGTAACCAGGTAATGATATACCATAAAGTAAATAGCTAAAGCCCCCTAACCCCCTGAAGGGGGAATAGAATAATATGAGTGATTCAAATAAGAATACCGATCAAAATTCTGCTCCCCCTTCAGGGGGCTGGGGGGCTCCGCGAATATTCTCCCGTAGCGAATGTTTGAGCCACTACAAATGGGGCGACGACTGCTATGGATGGAACTATGTGGACACCGATGCATTATCCATTAAACAGGAATTGATGCCCCCGGATACTGCCGAGCAGTTACACTATCATGAAAAGGCTTCGCAGTTCTTCTTTATACTGAAAGGCCGCGCCACCTTTTCTATAGAAGGAGAAATAAGTGTTTTAAAGCCGGAGCAGGGTATTGAGATCAAACCCGGCCAAAAACACTTTATCGCTAATAAAGAAAGCAGCGACCTTGAATTTATATTGTATTCTACACCATCCACAAAAAATGACAGAATTAATCTGTAGCTGCGGCCTGCTAAAGGGAATTAATTTAAAACGATGAGCGACCAAAATATAATTAGTAAAGAAATTTTTTCTGCTCTCCCTTCAGGGGGCCGGGGGGCAACCATTAAAGCCGGCATTATTGGCGGAGCAGGTTATACCGGCGGCGAAATGCTGCGGATATTGCTGAACCACCCCAATGTAGAAATTACTTTCGTGCATAGCAACAGCAACGCCGGCAACTATATTTATGAAGTGCATACCGACCTGTTTGGTGACACTGATCTAAAGTTTGCTTCGGATTTTTCTATTGATATAGATGTGCTGTTTCTTTGCGTAGGCCATGGTGATGCACGCAAGTTTTTAGAAGCTAATGGAATCCCTGACAGTGTGAAGATCATTGACCTGAGCCAGGATTTCAGGTTAAGCCAGAACTCGACTTTAAAAACTAAAAGCTTTGTTTATGGTTTGCCGGAACTAAACAGAGAGGCTATTAAAACGGCAAATAACATTGCCAACCCGGGTTGCTTTGCTACTTGCCTGCAATTAGGTTTACTGCCGCTTGCTTCAAAAGGTGCCTTAAAAACCGATGTGCATATTACGGCCACTACGGGTTCTACCGGTGCCGGGCAAAGCCTATCGCCTACTTCTCACTTTACTTGGCGGAATGATAACCTATCTGTTTATAAGGCATTTAACCATCAGCATTTAAATGAAATTGGCCAGTCGTTAAAACAATTGCAGGCAGATTTTACTACCGATATAAACTTCGTGCCATATCGTGGCGATTTTACAAGAGGCATAATTGCTTCTATTTATACGGAGAGCGATCTATCAGAAGTTAAGGCATTACAGCTTTACCGGGATTACTACGCAGGCCACCCCTTTACGCATGTAACCAGCAGGGAGATCGATCTGAAACAAATTGTAAATACCAATAAATGCTTTATACAGGTTAAAAAGCATGGCAATAAAATATTCATAATCAGCATAATGGATAACTTACTTAAGGGTGCGTCTGGCCAGGCCGTACAGAATATGAACTTAATGTTTGGACTGGACGAACGCGCAGGACTAAGGCTAAAAGCAATTGCGTTTTAGCCCCCTAACCCCCTTAAGGGGGAACAGAATTAACAAATTGTTTAACTTTAAAAAGCCCCTTTAGGGGTTTGGGGCAAAAAATGAATTTATTCGACGTATATCCTATCAACCCAATTAATATTGTTAAAGGCCTCGGCAGCCTTGTTTATGACGACAAAGGCACCGAATACCTCGACTTATATGGTGGCCACGCTGTTATTTCTATCGGCCATACCAACCCGCGTTATGTAAAGCGTTTGGAAGATCAGCTATATCAGATTGGTTTTTACTCTAACTCTATCGAAATTCCTTTGCAAACAGAGCTTGCCCAAAAATTGGGTAAAGTATCCGGCAAAGAAGATTACCAGTTGTTCCTGTGTAACTCCGGTGCTGAGGCTAACGAGAATGCGTTGAAGCTGGCATCGTTCTACAATGGTAAAAAGAAGGTGATTGCTTTTCGTAAAGCTTTCCATGGCCGTACATCTTTGGCAGTTGCGGTTACTGATAACCCTAAAATAGTTGCCCCTGTTAACGAAACCGATAACGTTATCTTTTTGCCCTGGAATGATGAAACTGCTTTAGAGCAGGCTTTCGCCGTTAACGAGATCTCATCGGTAATTATCGAAGGCATCCAGGGTGTGGGCGGTATCCAGGTTGCGCCTGTAAGCTTCCTGCAGAAGATCAGGTCGCTTTGCGATGAGTATAACGCTGTTTTTATAGCAGATTCGGTACAGTGCGGTTATGGCCGTACGGGCAAGTTCTTTTCGCATGATTTTGCCGGCATCAATGCCGATATCTATTCCATGGCTAAGGGCATGGGTAACGGCTTCCCTGTTGGCGGTATCATCATATCGCCCAAAATAAAACCTGCTTACGGTATGTTGGGTACCACTTTTGGCGGCAACCATTTAGCTTGCGCAGCCGGTTTAGCCGTATTAGAGATTATTGAACAGGATAACCTGATGCAAAACGCTGCCGAAATAGGGGGCTACCTGATAGATGAACTAAAAAAGTTTGATAAGGTAACTGAGGTACGTGGCCGCGGCTTAATGATAGGCATTGAACTGCCCGAAGAACTGGCCAACGTTAAAAAGGACTTGCTGTTTAAACATCAGATTTTCACCGGCGAGGCTAAACCAAACGTTGTGAGGTTATTACCGGCGCTTAATTTAACTAAAGCTTACGCCGACAGGTTCCTGGAAGCGTTTGCAACTATCCTAAAAAATTCCTGATCTGTAAACAGATCCCGGGCGTTTATTATATTTTTACAACATAGTATCAAGTCCCTCTCCGCCGGGGAGGGACTTACGATAAGGCTGAATTATGAAACTATTTTCTTCTGTAAATGATGTTCAGGATGTGCCGGCGCTGGTTGCCGAGGCACTGCAGTTAAAACAACAACCGTTTGCGCACAAGCATCTGGGCAAAAACAAAACCATTTGCCTGGTTTTTTTAAACCCAAGCCTGCGTACCCGCATCAGTACCCAAAAGGCAGCGATGAACCTGGGGATGAACGTTATTGTGCTGAACATTGATAAAGAAGGCTGGGCGCTTGAATTGCGCGATGGTGTAATAATGAACGGTACCACCGTAGAACACATCCGCGAAGCCGCAGGCGTTATGGGCGAATATTCTGATATCATTGGCGTGCGCTCTTTCCCCGGATTAAAAGATCGTAAGGAAGATTATAACGAGGTGATATTTAACAAGTTTGTTGAGTTTTGTAAAGTACCGGTGGTGAGTTTAGAATCGGCCACCCGCCACCCGCTGCAAAGCCTTGCTGACCTGGTAACTATAGAAGAACTGAAAACCAAAAGCCGCCCTAAGGTGGTGTTAAGCTGGGCGCCCCATATAAAACCCCTGCCGCAGGCTGTACCAAACTCTTTTGCCGAGTGGATGTGCATGGCTGATGTGGATTTTGTGATCGCTCACCCGGCAGGGTACGAGCTTTCTGAAGAGTTTACTAAAGGAGCAACCATCACTCACAACCAGGATGAAGCTATAAAAGATGCAGATTTTATTTATGTAAAGAACTGGTCGGCTTATGAGCCTTATGGTAAAGTGTTACCGGGTAATGAAGACTGGATGATCACCCATGATAAACTGAAAGATGCACCCGATGCTAAAATAATGCACTGCTTGCCCGTACGGCGCGATCTGGAATTATCTTCGGAGATACTGGATAGCAACCGTTCTGTTGTGATTCACGAGGCGGGTAACCGTGTTTGGGTAGCACAGGCCGTGCTGAAGCAGATGCTGGAAGCGCTGTAATATATAGCACCTAACTTCTGTCTTGTTTCCTGATTCTTTAATGTTGATTCTGTTATAATGTATATACCTAAAAACTTTCAACTGTCAGATAGTGAGGAAACTATAGCTTTTATGCAGAAGTATAGCTTTGCTACTATAGTTACGGTTATTGATGGTGTGCCCGAGGCTACCCACTTGCCTTTTATAGTGGAGCAGCGCGATGATAAAGTTGTTTTGGTATCTCACTTTGCCAAGGCTAACCCACAGGCTGCGGCTATATTCAATGATACATCATTGGTGATATTTACCGAACCGCACGCATACATATCCCCTTCTAACTACGAAAAAGAACTTAACGTACCTACCTGGAATTACCTTGCCGTACACGCTTATGGCAAAGCCACGCTTATTGATGATAAAGCCGAAGTTACTCAAGTGCTCGAAAAAATGATCGGTTTTTACGAAGCGGATTACTTAAAGCAATGGGCGCAACTGCCTGATGAATTTAAGTTTAAGATGATGAATGGCATCGTGGCTTTTGAAATTATAGTGGCTGATCTGCAGGGTAAAAAGAAACTGAGTCAGAATAAAACTGAGGTGGAGCGTCAAAATATTATAGAATCGTTCAGTCGCTCTAAAGATAACAACGAGCAGGAGATAGCGGTTTATATGGCTAAACTAAAACAGTAATACAAGTACCACGCAGTCGCTTGGCTCCAGCCAAGTGACTGCGTGGTACAAGGCCTCCGGCCGCGCCAATCAGGAGTTTTTATAAGATGCATTGATCACCTTATTTAAGGTTAATCCCTGTACAATGATGGAGAATATCACAATAAAATAAGTGCCCGAGAGGATGAAATGCCGATAATCTGAAGCCGGGAGCGATAATGCCAGCGCGATAGAGATCCCACCCCTTACCCCCGCCCAGGTTAAAATATTAATGTTATTATAACTTACGTTTAAAGATCGCCTCAAAAAGGTAAGCGGCAGCATAATGCTCATCCACCTCGCGGCAAGTAAAATTACTATACCAATGCCCCCGGTGATCCAGTAGTTTTGTATGTAAGGCAGGTTTACCATCTGCAGGCCTATCATTACAAATAAGATTGTATTCAACACTTCATCTACCAGTTCCCAGAATTTCTCCAGGGCTTCATGCGAACGTTCTTTATTGTTGGCGTTAATAGTGCGCCCGCCGGCTAACAGCCCGGCTGTTACTACCGATAATGGGATAGATAAATGTAGCCAGGTAGCCAGTAACGAGTTCAGCATCACCAACGCTAAGGATACCAGTACAATGGTTTGAAAATCGCTTATAGAAAGCATCAGCCGGTGTGCCAGAAAACCAATTACGGCACCCATAGCTATCCCGCCGAACACCTCCTGTACAAACATTAGTGCCGCTTTGGCAAAATCCATATCCTTTACGCCGGATTGTGTAACCTCTAATATGGTGATAAACAATACAAGCCCTATACCGTCATTAAATAACGATTCCCCAGATATGATAGTCGACAGGTTTGATGGCAGCTTAGAGCCTTTTATAATAGCCCCTACCGCCACAGGATCCGTTGGTGATACCAGCGCGCCAAACAAAAGGCAATAGATATACGGTATTTTTATATCTATCCATCCGGAAATGTAATATAGTAACGTACCAAAAATAGCAGTAGAGATAAGCACCCCTAAAGTGCTTAGGATCAGCACAGGGCGCATTTCCTTCTTAAGCTTGCCTACATTTAAATTAAAGGCCGTGGCAAACAGCAGGAAGCCCAGCATTATATTAAGTACAGTGGATGAAAAGTTGATGTTTTTGGCCAGCACAGTGAGGTACCTGGCGATGCCGGGGTTAAGGTTATCTATCACAATGGTGATGATAGAGCCAATAATAGCCAGCGACATGATACCTATGGTGCCCGGCAATTTTAAGAACCGGGCATTAATGTATGAATAAACGGCGCTTACGATCACAAGCAGCGCAATAATCAGGAATAAATGCATCTATAGTAGTAACGGGTTAGTTTATATAACCCGCCCTGCACTAATATGTTTGTAGGTTATCTTGCAATCGGGTCTACCATCATGGTTTTGTTATCGAAATAACGGATTACCAAACGGTTATCACTGTTACGGGTGAGATAATTAATGGCCCAGTTTAAAAATACGATTGATTTATTGCTGAAACCGGCTAAGGACATCAGGTGCACAAACATCCACAGGATCCACGCGAAGAACCCCTGAAAGCGCAGCTTTTTAAGATCGGCAACGGCCTTGTTACGGCCAATGGTGGCCATGGTACCCAAATCGTTATACTTAAACAGTGTTGTTGGCTGGCCGCTGATAATAGCTTCCAGGTTTTTAGCAAGGTGTTTACCCTGCTGCAGGGCAACCTGCGCCACTCCGGGGAAACCGTTTGGGTTTTCGGCACTTACCACGGCAGATACATCCCCAATGGCAAAGATCTCCTGATAGCCCTTTACACGGTTTATTTCGTCTGTTTGAATACGGCTGCCGCGCGCAATAGCTTCTGCTGGCAAGCCCTCCGGAATTTCACCTTTAACGCCTGCGGCCCAAAGCACGTTGCGGGTTTTTATGATAGTTCCGTCGTCTATCTTAAGCAAGTCGCCGTCGTAACTTTCTACGTGCACGCTGTTGTAAATAGTGATACCCATATCCGTTAAAAACCTTTTGGCTTTAAACGATGCCTGCGGCGACATAGCCGCCAGCACTTCAGATTTACCTTCTACCAAAAACACTTTCATATCGGCCTCACAAAGGCCGGGGTAATCTTTACACAAGATATACTTGCGCAATTCTGCAATAGCGCCGGATAGCTCCACTCCTGTGGGCCCGCCGCCTACAACCACAAAGGTAAGCAGGGCGTTACGCTCTGCTTCGTCGGTAGTAACCAGGGCTTTCTCCAGGTTTTGCAGCAGCATACTGCGAATGTTTAAAGCTTCGGCAATGTTTTTCATGGGCAGGGTGTAATGCTCCAGTTCTTTATTGCCAAAATAGTTGGTGTTAGACCCGGTGGCTATCACCAGGTAATCGTAATAAATATCGCCTATGTTGGCGGTAACCACTTTGGTTTCGGTATTGATCTTTTGTACCTCGGCCAAGTGGAAAGTGAAATTCTTTTGCCTGCCGAAGATGCGGCGGATGGGGAAACCGATAGAATCGCCCTCGAGTGCTCCCGTGGCAACCTGGTATAACAGCGGCTGAAAAGTATGATAGTTATGCTTATCGAGCATTAAAACGTCTACAGGCGCATTCTTTAATTTTTTGGCTAATTGTACGCCGCCAAAACCACCGCCAATAATAACAACCCGGGGCCTGGGCTTATTTTGTTTATCCATAGTTGCGTATAACAGGCTGCAAATTAATAATTATACCGCCGGTAAGTGTTTACTTTAAACAGGTAAAAGCAATTATGTGTTTGAAATATGTACTTTTTTTACGGACAGCTAAATTATTAGGAACTATGTGTGATTGAATATAAATTTAGTTAATATTCATTAACAATTACTTAACCCTATTACGCCATGGGGTTAATGCTGCATAGATATTTTTGGCAAACACACTAAAATTATTTATGAAGAATTATTTACTAATACTTGTACTGGCTATCAGCTTGTTCGGTTGTAAAAAAGACAAGCAAGTTGACGAAACAGAACCTGAGTTTTTTGTTAATGAAGACCCTGCTACTTTTGCGGAAGTTGGTTCTATTGATATTGGCGATGTTGGCGCGGCCGAGATCTCGGCGTTTGACCCTGTCACTAACCGCCTGTTTGTAGTAAACAACAGTACAGTTAATAAAATTGACGTGATCGATTTTAAAGATCCGTCTAAAATGGTTGTTATCGGTTCTATCAGCATGGCGCCTTATGGCGGTGCAGTAAACAGCGTTGCCGTTTCTGATGGTAAACTGGCTGCTGCTATCGAATCTGTAGATAAACAGGCAAACGGCAAAGTAGTTGTTTTTAAAACCAGCGATTACAGCGAGATAAAAGTGATCAACGTAGGTGCCCTACCAGATATGATCACCTTTTCGCCGGATGGTAAATACATCCTTACAGCTAACGAAGGTGAGCCTAATACAACTTATACCAACGACCCTGCAGGTACAGTATCCATCATCAATGTAACTAATGGCTATACCGTTAACACGTTAGATTTTTCGGGCTTTGTTAGTCAGAAAGATGCATTAATGGCTAAGGGCTTCCGCATTTTTGGTGTTGGAAATGATTTTGTAAAGGATATTGAGCCGGAATATATCACAGTTTCCGAAGATTCAAAAACAGCCTGGGTTACCCTGCAGGAGAACAATGGTATCGCAAAAATCAATCTTGATTCAAAAACGATCACCAATATATTCCCGCTTGGCTTTAAAGATTACAACGTTGATGGCAACGAAATTGACCCAAGTGACAAAGATGATAAAATGTTTTTAGGTAAATGGCCGGTAAAAGGCATATACATGCCTGATGCTATTGCTGTAACAGAAACCGGCGGTATTCCATACCTGTTTACTGCTAACGAAGGCGATGCAAGAGAGTACACCGCACTTACCGAAGTTAAACGTGTTAAAGATATAAAACTGGATGCAACGGTGTTTCCTAACGGAGCTACCTTAAAACAGGATGCGCAATTAGGCCGCCTTAACATCACCACCACTTTAGGTGATATTGACGGCGACGGCGATTTTGATGCGCTGTATTCTTTAGGTGCGCGTTCTTTCAGTGTTTGGAACGGTTTAGATGGTACACAGGTATTTGACAGCAAGAACGAACTGGATGTAAAAGTAATGGCAGCCGGTTTTTATGATGATACCCGCAGCGACGATAAATCTGTAGAGCCTGAAGGTATGGCCATTGGCAAAATAGGTAATAAAAAGGTAGCATTTGTAGGCATGGAGCGTGTTGATGCGGTAGCCGTTTACGATATTACCAACCCTGCTAAACCAACATTTTTACAACTGTTAGCTTGCGGCGATGCGCCGGAAGGTGTTTTAATTATCCCTGCTAAAAACAGCCCTACTAAAAATAGCTTGTTGGTAGTAAGCAGCGAAAACGATGGTGTGGTTAAAGTTTACACCCCGAAAACGATATAATTATCTATCACTAATAATGATGAAAGAAAGCCGGTGCAATTTGTGCCGGCTTTGTTGTAACTATCGATTACGAAAAGAAGTTTTGCAGGTATTGAATATTCCAATTCAAATAAATTACCTTAGTATCAACTAAATAAAACCCAAAAATCACATCATGAAAAAGATTTTCTTTTTAGTACTGGCATTTACATTTGCCTGTACGGCGCTTTTTGCGCAAACCACAAAAGAGCAGGCTGTTGCCGAGTGGACACGAGCCAAAGCTTACACCAAGGCTTACCTGGATGCCATGCCTGCAGATGGCTACGAATTTAAAGCCACGCCTGATGTACGCACCTTTGCCGGCCAGATGCTGCACCTCGCTGATGCCAATTACTACTTTATCTCCGTAGCAAGCGGTAAAGAGAGCCCGCTTGGCAGGGAAGTTTCTGTTGAAAAAACCGTAGCACAAACCAAAGAGGCCACTACCAAAGCAGTTTTAGATAGTTACGATTTTGCTATCAACGCTATAAAAGGAATGACAGATGCCCAAATGCAGGAACAAGCCGCTTTTGGTAAAGACATGAAAGTTGCCCGCGGTTTAATAATCGCCAAAGGCTTTGAGCATCAAACCCATCACCGTGGCCAAACTACCATTTACATCCGTTTAAAAGGTGCTAAACCGCCACAGGAAATGCTGTTCTAAACCGGCGTTTATAATATAAATATAGCAAAGGGTTGTTCAAAAGGCAGCCCTTTGCTATATCGGTAAAACATAAAACTATCCCTCGGCTGTTTTACTGTATCTTTGCATTTCTCAATAAGATCCATGATACAGAACGCACTCCGGAATTTAAAAATAGAAAAACTTAACCCCATGCAGGAGGCCGCTATTGATGCTGCCGCCAAAAGCGATGTAATATTGCTTTCGCCAACGGGGTCTGGTAAAACACTGGGCTTTTTACTGCCCTTGCTTAATTCCTTAAAACCGGAGGTTCAAACTATACAGGCTATGATATTAGTGCCCTCGCGCGAACTGGCACTGCAGATAGAGCAGGTTTTTAAAGCAATGGGCACAGGCTTTAAAGTGAATTGCTGTTATGGTGGCCATGCTATTAAAATAGAACGTAACAACCTGTCGCAGCCGCCTGCGGTTTTAATTGGTACGCCGGGCCGCGTGGCGCATCACCTGCGCCGCGAGAGCTTTGATACCGCAACCATCAACACCCTGATACTGGATGAGTTTGATAAATCGCTTGAGTTTGGTTTTCATGATGATATGGCGGGCATAATTCACCAATTGCCGGCTGTAAAAAGGCGCATGCTTACTTCGGCTACGCAGATGGACGAGATCCCGCGTTTTACCGGAATTGTAAAGCCTGTTACGCTTAATTATTTAGGAAATACAGCTGCCGTGCCAAACCTAAAGCAAAAGGCTGTAATAACCGAAGCCGCCGATAAACTGGATGCACTTTTTGCCCTCATATGTAAAATTGGCTATGGCACTATGCTTGTTTTTTGCAACCATCGCGAAGCGGTAGAACATATCAGCGACTTATTATGGAACCGCGGTTTACCACATGATATTTTCCACGGCGGCATGGAGCAAGACGATCGCGAACGCGCCCTGCTTAAACTGCGCAACGGCAGTCACCGCATCCTTATCACTACCGATCTGGCTTCCCGCGGGTTAGACATCCCGGAGATAGACCATATTATACATTACCAACTCCCCCATACCGAAGAAGCTTTTATCCATCGGAACGGCCGCACGGCCAGGATGCACGCTACGGGTACCTCCTACTTGATGTTAGCGCCCGATCAAAAGCCCGCCTGGTTAACAACCCTGCCCGAAGTGGAAAGCCTCCCGGAGAAAAATGTTATCCCGGCACCATCGCCATGGGCAACCGTTTACATTGCCGCCGGTAAAAAGGATAAGATAAACAAGGTGGATATTGTTGGCCTCCTGCTAAAAAAAGGCGAATTGGCAAAAGATGACCTTGGGTTGATAGAGGTGCTGGATCATTCGTCCTACGCGGCTGTAAAGCGCAACCGCATAGAACGTACCGTAGCACTGGTAAAAAACGAAAAGATCAAAGGCCGCAAAATTAAAATAGAAATCTCCAGGTAAAGCTAATTATCTAATATTTAACATTCTTATTTACAAGATAACTACCGGTCCTGTTCAACAAATTCTTTATTAAAATTTGCATTTGCTAAAATAATTAGCATTTTTGTTGAGTGAATCAAAACTCAATATCGGTTAAAGCAGAGCCGCGCGTACTGTTTGTGGATATGAACAGCTACTTTGCCCGTTGCGAACAGCAGGCCAACTTTTGGCTGCGCGGCCGTCCGGTAGGGGTTTGTGTTTACACTGGTAAATTTGGTTGCGTAATTTCTCTTTCTACCGAGGCTAAAGAGCGTGGCCTAAAAGCAGGGATGAGGCTGAATGATGCCATTGCTATTTGCCCTGAGTTAGTGCCTGTAGAAAGCAACCCGACACGTTATCGCGAGTATCACACTAAAATAATTAACGTAATGCGTAATTACTGCAATGATGTGGTGCCCAAAAGTATAGACGAAGCCATCATTAACCTGAGTAATTACGACCATGTTGACCCGATGCAGATAGCCATTAATATTAAGAACGATATCCTTACACAGGTTGGCGACTGGCTCACCTGCTCGGTTGGTATAGCGCCGAATGCTTTCCTGGCTAAACTGGCTTCGGTTCGGGGTAAAAAAAAGGGCGGGCTGATGATGATCAATCCGCAAAATATCGATTCGGTATTAAGCGAACTTAAACTGGGCGATCTGCCGGGTATTGGCGGTAACATGTCGTACCGGCTGGAACGGGCAGGCATCAAAACTCCGTTGGAAATGCGCTATGCCGAACCGCAAACCCTGAAGCGTATCTTCAAAAGCATTGAAGGGATCTACTGGCATTATCGCCTTAATTTTGTTGAAACCAATATAGTAGCGCATGATTACGCAGGCATGCAGGCCATGCGGCAGATCTCGGCAGAGAAACGGAAGAACATCAACTACATCGACCAGCTTTTTATGACGCTTTGCCTTACTTTAGAAAAGCGGATGGTGCACCATAAATTTTATTGTAAATCGGTAGGGTTTACAGCCCGTTACGAAGATGGCACCCGTTGGGATGATGCCTTTACCATTAGCACCCCTGTGCAGGATGCTGTTAGCCTGATGAGGATGGTGCGCATCAGGATAGCCAAATTTGAAGAGGCAACCGGCACCGGCCCGGTTATGAACACACAGATAAGCCAGATGCGGGTGGCGGTTACCAATTTTGTAAACAATGGTAACATGCTCTACAGCCTTTTTGAAGATATGGACCGCAAGGAAACTGCTTTAAAAACCATGCACGAGATAAAAGATAAATTTGGTTCAGATAAGTTGATCCGTGCCGTAGAGATGACCGATGGCAAGGTTATAAAGGATGTTATCGGCTTTGGTTCGGTTAAAGATCTTACCGATCTGGATTATAAAACAGCAAAATTTACCTAAGCTTAAATACTTAGCAGTTGCTTACTCATAATTATTATGGCAATAATAATAACTTAGGAGCATAGTTATTGTAACCGCTGTTTAGTATGAATTTAGTTTTTTATCAGAAAGTTCTTCTGCCCCTGTTTTTTGTAGCAATGGGCTTTTCGCAATGCCATGTTGGCTCCGCTAATGCTGTTCAGCAAAATATAGCCGCTACCGCCGAAGGTGATACTATTACAGACCATATCGTACTAAAGACTATTGCCTCCCCGGCTGGCACCCCTCTCAAAAATATGTTTGGCGTTAACGGGTACGAATGGAATTTTTTAGAGAACCCTGCAGCGCCCAACCAGCGGAATGTTATCTATGAAGATAATATGGCGCTGATCAAAAGCTTCAGTGCTGTGAGGCATTACATGAACTGGAACAAGCTCGAGAACACCGAAGGAAATTATACCTACAACCCTACTAATAACGGTAGCTGGAATTACGACTTGATATACACCCGTTGTAAACAGGATAGCATACTGGTACTGGCCGATTTAAAGAACCTGCCCGTATGGATGATGAATACCTACCCTGCTGATGAACGGGATGATGAAAACGTACCAACCCCTTATGGTGCCGACCGCAGTTTGCCGGCATCATACGTAGTGCAGGCGCATACAGCATTCCAGTTTGCGGCCCGATATGGTTATAATACAAAGGTTAACCCAAAACTGGTTAAGGTAGACAGCCGCCCCCGCTGGACAAACGACCCGCCTAATGTTGTGAAAATTGGCATGGGCCTGATAAAATATATTGAATGCGGCAACGAGAACGACCGCTGGTGGAAAGGCGACAAAGCCACCCAAACGCCAGAACAGTATGCCGCAAACATGTCGGCTTTTTATGATGGGCATAAGGGGGCGCTTGGTGCTGATGCAGGTGTAAAAACTGCCGACCCGTCTATGCAGGTGGTAATGGGCGGCCTGGCCACTGCCGATGTTAAGTATGTGCAGCGTATGATAGACTGGTGCAAAGCTAACCGTGGTTATAAAGCTGACGGTACAATTAACCTGTGTTTCGATATTATTAACTACCACTTATACAGTAACGACGGCAGCATTGCAACACACAAACGCGCCACTACCGGCGTAGCGCCCGAGCTATCAGAAGCGGCCGGTATTGCCAGTGCATTTGTAAAGCTGGCCAACAGCTTACCCAATCATCCGCCGGTTTGGGTTACCGAGGTTGGGTATGATATTAACCCTGGCAGCTATCAGCATGCCCCTGTAATTGGCAATAAATCAGTATTGATAACCCAAGCCGACTGGACCCTGCGTACATCGCTCCTGTATATTCGTCACGGTGTTAAAAGGTTGTTCTTTTACCAATTATTCGACGCTACACCCGGTAACCCCGAGCAATACTCCACATCCGGCCTTGCAGAGCATACCAAGCGCCGCCCGGCAGCCGATTATATTCTGCAGGCAAAAAAACTGATGGGTGATTATGTTTATAAAGGCACCATTAACCAGAATCCATTAATTGATAAGTTTCAATCGGGCACTAAAGATTTCATCTACGTATTAACTATACCCGATCAAACTGGCCGTAGCGGTACTTACACGCTTAATATTGGGAAGGTAAAAGATGCGGCTATCTACACTCCGGTTGCCGGGGCTGCCGAAATGAAAAAAACAGCAACGGGAACAGTAACCGGTAAATTCACTATTAGAGTTTCAGAAACGCCTACTTTTTTACATGTGGCGATGCCGTAATTACAGGTATTTGCTGAGGTTATTACGGGTTTGCTGCATGTAACCACCGCCAAATAAATTTACATGTACCAGCAGCGGGTATAAGTTCCACAGATCCATCCTTTGCTCCCAGCCTTTATTTAGCGGAAAGCTTTGCTGGTAAGCCTCATAAAACGACGGACCAAAACCACCGAACAAAGTGGTCAGGGCTATATCCATTTCACGGTGACCATAATAAATTGCCGGGTCTATCAGGCAGGGTTGTTCATCTGTATCAATTAAATAATTACCGCTCCATAGGTCGCCATGTAATAATGATGGTGTTCCTTCATCAAATAATTGCGGTAAGCGGTTCTCTAATACTTCAAAGTTGTTAAGGTCTTTTACGGTTAACCGTCCGTTATCAAAAGCCAGTTTTACCATGGGCTGCAAGCGCTCTTGTATAAAAAACGTGGCCCAGGTTGTGTGCCTGTTATTGCTTTGCGGTAGTGAGCCAATATAATTGGGTGTATCCCAGCCAAAAGTGGACGAACTATTTTGATGCATACGGGCCAGCTGTGTACCCAAATTATGTAAAGATGCAGGTGTTGGCCGCATGCTATCTATCCATTCCATCAGCAGGAAACTATCGTTGCCAAATTCCTCCTGTAAAATAGTACTCGGTGCTTTTATAGTATTAGAATTTGCTATAGCGAGCAATCCCTCCTGCTCGTATTTAAACATATTAGGAAAGCGCCTGGCCGAATTTAGTTTAAGTAAGAGTTTGCCTCCTGTGCCGGTTTGAAGGCAGTAAACCGCGTTGATATCTCCGCCACTTACCGGTTTTGTGCCGGTTATGGTGAGTGACAGCCGCGATTGTATCAACTCAATTATTTCAGGGTTAATCATCTTATCAAAATTTTGCCGTATTGCATAGTTACTTAAATGAATTAAAAGCATGCCAATTTATCCGCCTAAAAAGTTATTTTTGCGGTTGAATGAAGCACATACGTAATTTTTGTATCATAGCACATATTGACCACGGTAAGAGCACGCTTGCCGATAGGTTATTAGAGTATACCAATACCATTACCCAGCGCGAAAGCCAGGCCCAATTGCTCGACGATATGGACCTTGAACGCGAACGCGGTATTACTATTAAGAGCCATGCCATACAAATGGATTATGAGCTCGATGGGCAGAAATATGTCCTTAACCTGATAGATACCCCGGGCCACGTAGATTTTTCTTATGAGGTTTCCCGGTCAATTGCCGCTTGTGAAGGCGCTTTGCTGATAGTTGATGCAGCACAAGGCATACAAGCGCAAACCATATCTAACCTTTACCTGGCCTTAGAGAACGACCTGGAGATTATCCCGGTACTAAACAAAATGGACCTGCCCGGCGCTATGCCCGAGGAGGTGAAAGACCAGATTGTAGAGCTGATTGGCTGTAAACGCGAAGATATCTTAGCAGCATCCGGTAAAACCGGCATGGGGGTGTTTGATATTCTGCGTGCCATTATTGAGCGTGTCCCTGCCCCTGTTGGCGACCCGGAAGCGCCATTACAGGCATTAATTTTCGACTCGGTATATAACTCCTTCCGTGGTATTGTTGCTTACTTTAAAGTGGTTAACGGTGAGATCCGCAAAGGCGACAGAGTAAAGTTCTTTGCCACCGAAAAACAATACATTGCAGAAGAAGTTGGTACGCTTAAGCTGAAACAACAGCCTAAAGATGTTATTAAAACCGGCGACGTAGGTTATATCATCTCGGGCATTAAAGAATCCCGCGAGGTAAAGGTTGGCGATACAATTACTACCATAGCCCGTCCATGCGAAGGCGGTATCCAGGGATTTGAAGAGGTAAAACCAATGGTATTTGCAGGCATTTACCCGGTTGATACTGAGGATTATGAAGAACTGCGCGAATCGATGGCGAAACTGCAGCTGAACGATGCTTCGCTGGTTTTTGAACCGGAATCATCTGCGGCTTTAGGCTTTGGTTTCCGATGCGGTTTCCTGGGCATGCTGCACATGGAGATCATCCAGGAGCGTTTGGAGCGCGAGTTTGATATGACGGTTATTACTACCGTACCCAACGTATCGTATATTGCGCATTCTACCAAGGGTGATCCTATCATTGTAAATAACCCATCAGATCTTCCTGACCCAAGCAAGATAGATTTTGTTGAAGAGCCTTATATTAAAGCTACTATTATTACCAAAGCGGAATTTGTTGGGCCGGTAATGTCGCTTTGTATTCAGAAACGTGGTTTTATAAAAAACCAGTCGTACTTAACGTCCGACCGTGTGGAGCTTGTTTTTGAGATGCCAATGGGCGAGATCGTATTCGATTTTTACGATAAGCTGAAAACCATTTCTAAAGGTTATGCCTCTTTTGATTACCACCAGATAGGTTACCGACAGTCGGACCTGGTTCGTTTGGATATTAAACTGAACGCCGAACCGGTTGATGCATTATCATCATTGATCTTCCGCGGAAACTCTTACGATTTTGGTAAAAAGATCTGCGAGAAACTGAAAGAACTGTTGCCACGCCAGCAATTTGAAATTATTATCCAGGCATCTATTGGTGCCAAAATTATAGCACGCGAAACCGTGAAAGCCTTACGTAAAGATGTTACTGCCAAATGTTACGGTGGTGATATATCGCGTAAGCGTAAACTGTTAGAGAAACAGAAAAAAGGTAAAAAACGCATGCGCCAGGTTGGTAACGTAGAGATACCACAAAGCGCGTTCATGGCGGTGTTGAAATTAGATTAAATTGCCCCCCGGCCCCCTTAAGGGGGAGTTCTTGGCTTTGCCGGGTTGGGTTGAATATATATTATTGTTTCCCCTTTAGGGGGGTAGGGGGCTATACATTATGCAATTACTCGACGGAAAATACGTATCAGAAAAACTTAAGGTAGAAATAGCTGAAGAAGCGGCTAAAATATTAGAGCGCACAGGCCGTAAACCGCATTTAGTTGCGGTGTTGGTAGGCCATGACGGCGGCAGCGAAACCTACGTAGCCAGCAAGATGAAGAACTGCGAAAAGGTAGGTTTTAAATCTACCCTGGTGCGTTACGAAGATGATGTTACCGAGGAAGAACTACTTGCCAAGGTAGCCGAACTGAATGCCGATGAAGATATTGACGGCATTATCGTTCAGCTTCCCCTACCCAAGCATATCGACCCGGAGAAAGTAACTGAAAAGATAGATCACCGCAAGGATGTGGATGGTTTCCACCCGGTGAATCTGGGCCGTATGCAGCGCAATCTGCCATCATTTATCCCGGCTACTCCTTATGGTATTACGCTAATGCTGAAAGAATACGGCATCGAAACTGCCGGCAAGCATTGTGTGGTAGTTGGCCGCAGTAATATTGTAGGCTCGCCTATGAGCATCCTAATGGCACGTAACACCCAGCCGGGTAACTGTACCGTTACCATTTGCCACAGCCGTACACCGGATATCAAGAAGTTTACGCTGGATGCCGATATACTGATCGTAGCCATAGGTAAAAAGAATTTTATTACTGCCGATATGGTGAAAGACGGCGTAGTAGTAATAGATGTTGGTATGAACCGCGAAACATCAACCACTACAAAATCGGGCTATAAGTTGTATGGCGATGTGGATTTTGAAGGTGTTGCACCCAAATCATCATGGATAACCCCGGTACCGGGAGGCGTTGGTTTAATGACCATCATCGGTTTGCTTAAGAATACATTGTCATCTGCTAATGGTGATGTGTATTAGCAACTTACCATGACAGTTAAATATTGAGTTTCATGCCCGAAATAAATCTAAATAAATACTTAGCAGAGATCTTAACCAATCATGGTATATCTGTCAAGTTTGATGAGGATTTTATTCAGGCTATTTTATCTTCCGAGATAAAATTAAAAGCAAGAGCTATTTATCAGGAAATCAACGAAACTATAAGTTCGCAGCTGGACGTTCTAACCATTGCACCAAACGGATACGAAATTTTGGAAAGTTTTGGGGATACCGGTAAAGATATTGAAACGGCAATCACAAATAACTTTAATAATTTTTCATCGGGCACCATCCATCCATTATTAAGCGCTTTCGGATATAATGGAGATGAAGTTGACAACTATGTAACGATAGAAAACTGGGAAATTAATAATAAAAAGTATATCGCTCACATAGGCAATATTACCTGCAAAGCTAATAAAACAACTAATTCAGGCGTAGACCCTACAGTACGTTTTTTTAACGTGTTTGAGGAGGCCGTTAGGTCGCAAACATTAAGTCATCAGTTTCATTGGTTTAGAGGATATTATTTACAATATCAGAACCAGGCAACATCAACAGAGTTTTTAATGGATAATAAAACTATCTCAACAGGTATTGAGGAAGATTTTTCTTCAATACCTGTTATTCCGGATGTGGATTATTATAGCTGTAGAATTTTTGCCATTTTAAAAGAAGCCTAAATCTACCCGGGAATACCAACCATCTACAACGCCTTTATATAATCTAAAAACAGGTACAGCGCTTCCTTTTTATCTTCCGTCAGATCAAAATCCAGGCGGTGCATCAGGTAGTCTTCCAGATCGAAGTCGGCACGGTGTGGTAGTTCTTTCAATATCTCTGTACGGTGAGCCAGGCCAAGCCGCAGGGCAGCGTCAAACTCTTTTATAAACTCAGCAGGGATGGGCTTATTGGCTATCCAGGCAGCAAATACAAAGGGCAGGCCGGTAAATTTTTGCCACTCTTCTGATAGATCGTAAACAAACGGGTAACTATCAGTTTTACCGAAGGTGCGGTCGCCTATTTGAACAAAGGCGGTATGCGGGTCAGCTGAAATAGCGTAATCATCTGCATCTGTGATCAGTTCGGGCTGGATTTGCCAGAAGTTTTTAAGCAGCACGCGAGCGAGGTTATTAGAACTGCGCGATTGCGGATCTAACTGCACACGCTTTATATCCTTAATATCGCAATTACTAAAGATAAATACAGAGTTTACTGCTCCGACAGCGCCAATGCAATAAGCAGAAATAATTTCCCAATGCGGCAAACTTAAGGCAGCCGCCACGGGGATCAAGCCAATATCAGCTTTATCATCTATCAGTTTTTGTGCGCAATCTGCGGGGATATCAAGGCTCAGATCAACCTGTTCAGCAATGGCTGAATGTTGCAGGCCGTATAAAAAGGGTTTGGTGTTAGTGTAACTAACGGCGGATATTCTAATCTTTTTCACTAAATCTCTTTCAGGAATTTTTTAAATGGAGGGCATTGTTGAAATCTACAATTTCAAATTTACTGCCATCATAAACAACTTTATATAACACCAGATTTTGGTGCGGAAAGGTATCCATCTCGGTTAATGGTTTTTCTGTAAGCAGGCATAACAATAGGCGCATTGCGCGGCCGTGCATACATATCAGCACGGTTCCTTCTTCGGGGTGGCTCATGATCACATCCAGCGCTTCTAACTGGCGTACCTTAACCTCGTTGGGGCTTTCGCCGCCTTCAAACTTAACGTCGAGCTTGCCGTTAAGCCAGTCGCGCATGATCTCTAAAAATGCCGCTTTGGTTTCCGGCGACGCGGGCTGCCCTTCGTGAATGCCCCAGGCTAATTCATCTAAGCCGGCAAGTTTTTCGTACGGAATGCCCAGATCAATAAACTGCTGAATACTTTGCTGCGTACGCTTCAGTTCCGAAATGTAGATCTTATCAAAAGCAACCTCTTTATAAGCATTAAAAAACTGGTTGGCTTGCGCACGTCCTTCGTCGTTCAGATCGGTATTACGGCCCCTGCCCTGCACAATCCCCTGTTTATTCAGGTCGGTTTGGCCGTGGCGTACTATGTATAGCGTTTTTGTCATTTGTTCAATAGTTCATCTTGGTTCAATTGTTCATCAGTTCAGTTGTTCATTGGCATATATCGCTTAGCCGATTGCTCTCAATGAATTAATAAACCAGTAGGCCAATGAACTTAATTAATAACCGGCAGTTTGTAGTACTTTGGCTTTTCTGCCTCGGGGAACTGGTAGTCATTGTAGTCGGTAACCACGTTATAAAGCGTGTCGCGCTCTATGGGGTGCCTGCCGGCATGTTTTATCAGGTCTACCAGTTGTTTGGTGCTCATGCCCGGGTGCTGCTCTTCTGCCCCTGCCATAGAGTAAATTTTGGTGGTATCATCCAGTGTGCCATCAATATCATCAACCCCAAAATTAAGGGATAGCTGCGCCGTGGTACGGCTGATCATGGCCCAGTATGCTTTTATATGATCAAAGTTATCCAGGTAAATACGGGCAATGGCATAGTTGCGCAAATCTTCTACCACGGTAGATTCGGGTACGTTGCTCATCTGGTTATCCTGGTTGCGGAACTTCAGCGGGATAAACGTTTGGAAACCGCCGGTGCGATCCTGCAATTGACGCAATTGCTCCATATGGTCTACACGGTGCCAGAATTTTTCAATATGGCCATAAAGCATGGTAGCATTAGAACGCATGCCTATCTTGTGCCATTCCTCGTGGATGGCGAGCCATTGGTCGCCGGTGCATTTATCTTTGGCTATCAGATCGCGAACTTCGGGGTGAAAAATCTCCGCCCCGCCGCCCGGCATCGATTCCAAACCGGAATCCTTCATGAGTTGCATGCCGGTTGCATAATCAATTTTAGCCTTTTTAAAGATATAATGATATTCTACCGGGGTAAGCGCTTTAACATGCAGATCGGGCCTATGGGCTTTTATCTTGCTGAATAACTGGGTATAAAAGGCCACATCGTACTGCGGTAATACACCGCCTACAATGTGCACTTCAGTAACGGGCTGGTCGTCGTATTTTTTAACCATATCCAGCATTTCTTCCATAGTATATTCCCAACCTTCGCCGCGCTGCTTTATCAGCCTGCTATACGAGCAAAATTTGCAATCGTAAACGCAAAGGTTAGTTGGTTCGATATGAAAATTACGGTTGAAGTAGGTTTTGTCGCCGTGCTTTTGTTCGCGTATGTAGTTGGCCAGCACACCTAAGTAGCCTAATTCGGCTTTCTCGTAAAGCAGAACGCCTTCATCAAAAGAAATGCGTTGCTTGTTTAGAACCTTTTGTGCTATATGTTTAAGATCGGCAGATAAGTTGTCGTTCTGTAATAATACCTGTAAATTATTCTCAGCTACCATTAATCAAATTATTTGCGCAAAAATAAGAAATGTAAACGTAATGATTACGCAGAAAGCAACAGCAAGGCAGTTTAAATGCATGTTGCAACATAAATATAAGCCTTAAACTTTTAAATATGACGGCTAACTGACGGCTGGAGGCGTTGAAAAGTCAACTTACCGAGATTTGTATAGCTATTTTATCTCCTTAACGTATACTTTAATTTCCTTGATATTTATCCCTGTAAAACAATCGTCCATACAGCCCTTGGGCACGTAGCCTGCTGAAGATAGCATGCCATTGTTTTTGGCTTCAAAATAAATGTCATTCCCTTTCTTGTCGGCCTGCAACCATTCTGTTTTGGCTTTGCTGTACACCTGATCGAGGGTAAGCAGCTCGTAACCATCGGAATGCGTATTCAAGGTTGCGCCGCTTTCTGCCCAGGATTTAAATACTTCCGTTTGGCTGGTGCCGGGTTTATACCTGCTGGCCACATAGTCCCGGGCTATAATTTTACCGTTTTGTATGGTTAATTTAGTTTCAGATCTGTTACCGAATGCCAGGCTGCTATAAGCGATATAGCTGTATGAATTATTGGATACGGCTTTAAATTCGAGCCATTTAGTATAACATTTATCATAATCGGTACGAACAGCATCTTTTTTACAGGCCGATAGAGCTATTGATATTAAAAGGATAAAGGCGGTTAGGTATTTCATCAAATTAAAACGCGTTTAAAGGGTATGACGGACTTCATTTCGCAAATGCTACAGAAAATGCAAAATATTTCTTTTTATTTTGGGCTACAGAATTATTCATCGCCATGAAAATAGAAACCATTGCCATACACGCCGGCAACCATACCGACGAAACCTCTAAAGCGGTTATACAGCCCATTACCATGTCTACCACATTTCAGCGTGCGGAAGATGGCAGTTACCCGGCAGGTTATATATACAGCCGCTCGGCAAACCCTAACCGTGGCGCGTTAGAGAATGTACTGGCAAAATTAGAGGGCGGCGCAGAGGCTGCAGCATTTTCATCAGGCAATGTGGCGGGCATGTCCGTATTTCAATCATTAAAGCCGGGCACACATATTATTGCGCCGGATGATATGTACCATGGCTTACGCAACCAGTTAAAAACTTTGTTTGCCGGTATACTGGAGTTCGATTTTATTGATGTGAATGATGAGGAAGTTTTAAACGCCCATTTGAAGCCTAATACAGGGTTGATCTGGGTAGAAACACCATCTAACCCATTGCTTAAAGTTACCGATATTAAAAAAGTGGTAGCTATTGCCAAAGCGCGTAATATAATGGTTGTATGCGATAATACCTTTGCTACGCCTCTTTGCCAGCAGCCTTTAAGCCTGGGTGCCAATCTGGTAATGCACTCCACCACAAAATATTTTGGCGGTCATAGCGACCTGATGGGCGGTGCCTTAATTACAGCCGAAGCGGGCGAATGGTGGGCTAAGATCCGCGCGGTGCAAACTATGGGAGGCGCAATCCCCTCTCCTATGGATTGCTATTATTTAACCCGCAGTATTAAAACCCTGCCTTATCGTATGCGTGGCCATGTACGCAACGCGCAGTTACTGGCTGAGTATTTAGAGAACCATGATAAAGTAGAACAAGTAATGTATCCGGGCCTGCAATCGCATCCGCAGCATTTAATTGCGAAGGAACAAATGAGCGGCTTTGGGGCAGTACTTTCCTTTTGCCTTAAGGGCGGCGAAGCCGAAGCAAAACGCGTTGTAAACGCTGTGAAACTGTTTATCCAGGCAACCAGTTTGGGTGGTGTGGAAAGCCTGATAGAGCACCGTGCTTCTGTAGAAGGGCCGGATACAAAAACGCCATTCAACCTGTTAAGGGTGTCTGTTGGTTTGGAGCATATTGATGATCTGATAGAAGATCTGGAGCAGGCGCTGGCGTAGGTTTGTTTAATTTTGCTATTGAATAAGATCGAACCTTACTTCATAAAGTAATCTTTTACAATAAAATTAAAATTTAATTTGGATATTAAATTCTCATTGCCCTATATTTGGAACATTATTTGGTAGCAATACTTTAATCAACTCCCCTTAAAAGGATTTTGGTTTATAGAGAAGCGGCGAGAGATCAGGCTCGAAAACCCGCTGGCAACCCTCCAAATTGGAGAAGGTGCCAATTCCTGTCCCGGAAAAAGAATACCGGGGGATATAAATTTTAAAATCATGAAAATTACAACTTACGTAGCTCAGCAAAATAACCAGCAATCCCAAACGGGCCTATCTTCTGCATACAACCAAATTATTGGCTGTATTTGCATGTGTTGCTGCTGTTGATCCGGTAAACACGTTTCCTTTTTCCAATTTCCCGAAAAACACGTGATACCTTCCGGAGGATAGCATTTATCCTTTCGTAATCCATCGTAACATTTCATAAAAACCCTTTAAATCTACAGAATATGTCAAGCTTAAAATTCGAAACCTTACAACTGCATGCAGGCCAGGAAGTTGATGCTACCACAGGCGCCCGCGCAGTACCTTTATATCAAACTACATCTTACGTTTTTAACAGTGCCGAGCATGGCGCAAACCTTTTTGCCCTGAAAGAATTTGGCAACATATATACCCGCCTGATGAACCCCACCACCGATGTGTTTGAGAAACGCATAGCGGCTTTAGAAGGTGGTGTAGCAGCGTTGGCCACGGCATCCGGCCAGGCAGCGCAGTTCATCGCCCTGAACAATATCCTGCAGGTTGGCGATAACTTTGTAACTTCCCCATACTTATACGGCGGTACATATAACCAGTTTAAGGTTGCCTTTAAACGTTTAGGCATCGAAGCTCGTTTCGCTAAAGATGATACTGCGGAAAATATCGAACCACTTATCGACGAAAAAACCAAGGCCATTTACGTGGAAACCATTGGTAACCCGGGCTTTAACATTCCTGATTTCGAGAAGCTTGCGGCACTGGCCAATAAATATGATCTGCCGCTGATAGTAGATAATACCTTTGCAGCAGGCGGCTACCTTTTCCGCCCTTTACAGCACGGCGCACACGTGGTAGTAGAGTCAACCACTAAATGGATCAACGGACACGGTACCAGCATTGGCGGCGCTATTGTAGATGGCGGCAATTACAACTGGGGCAACGGCAAGTTTCCGCAGTTTACCGAGCCATCCGAAGGTTACCACGGTTTGGTTTTTGCTGATGTATTTGGCGTAAACGGTCCCTTTGGTAATATTCAGTTCATTATCCGTGCAAGGGTTGAAGGTTTGCGCGATTTTGGTCCGTCGCAGTCACCTTTCAATTCATGGTTAAATATACAGGGATTGGAAACATTATCGCTGCGGGTACAGCGCCATGTTGATAACGCTTTGGAACTGGCCAAATGGCTGGAGCAGCATCCGCAGGTTGAAAAAGTAAACTATCCGGGGCTTGAATCTTCAGCACAACATACCCTTGCCAAAAAGTATTTAAAGAATGGTTTCGGCGCTGTGTTGTCTTTTGAACTGAAGGGTGGTAAAGAAAACGCATCGGCCGTTATTGATAATTTAAAACTGGTGAGCCATTTAGCCAACGTTGGCGATAGCAAAACTCTTATCATTCAGCCATCAGCAACCACACATCAGCAGTTAAGCGAGAGCGAGCAGTTAAGTGCGGGTGTTACCCCTGCCCTGTTACGTGTAGCTGTTGGTATTGAGCATATTGATGATATTAAAGCTGATTTTGAACAAGCATTTGCCAAAATAGAGCAGTTGGAACTGGCATAAAGATATTTATAGTTTTTTTAATTTAAGTGAGGTTATGGCGGAGCGGTTGTTTTAGCCAACTGCTCCAAAATAACGAAATGGACACATGAGCATACAAAGTTTTACATACACGGGCACATTTGAACTGGAATCGGGCGCTAAACTGCAGGGCTTACAAATTGGATACAACACCTACGGAACGCTGAATAAAAACCGCGACAACGTAGTGTGGGTATGCCACGCGCTTACGGCCAATTCTGATGTGTACGACTGGTGGAAAGGCCTCTTTGGCGATAACGATTATTTTAACCCGGATGAGCATTTTGTAATATGTGCCAATGTATTAGGTTCTCCTTATGGTACAACTAATCCGCTGAATATTAACCCAACTACCGGGCAGCCATATTATCTTGCTTTTCCGGATTTTACGATCAGGGACATAGTTAAAGCACACAAGTTATTAGCCGATCACCTGGAGATTGCTCACATAGAGATCCTTTTAGGCGGATCCTTAGGTGGCCAGCAGGCCATTGAGTGGAGCATTATAGAGCCCGAACGGATCAAAAACCTAATACTAATAGCTACAAACGCGCGCCACTCGCCGTGGGGAATTGCCTTTAACGAGTCGCAACGTTTGGCCCTTAGTGCCGACCGTACCTTTTACGCCGGCACGCCGGATGGCGGAAGCAAAGGCCTTAAAGCCGCCCGCAGCATGGCGCTCCTATCCTACCGTGGGTATAAAACCTACGCCATTACCCAACAGGAAGATGAGGACAGTGTTATCGATAATTTTAAAGCATCTACCTACCAAAGTTACCAGGGGCAAAAACTGGTAAACAGGTTTAATGCCTACAGCTACTGGTACTTGTCTAAAGCCATGGATTCGCACAATGTTGGCCGTGGCAGGCATGGCGTAGATAAAGCATTGAGCCTAATAAAAGCCCGTACATTGGTTATTGGTATAAAATCTGATGTGCTGTTTCCGGTAGAGGAGCAGCAGTACCTGTTCAGGCATATCCCCAAATCGGCCTTTGCGGAGTTTGATTCGTTTTACGGGCACGATGGATTTTTAATTGAAACAGAAGCGCTAACAAATATTATCACCTCCTTTTTTAAAACAGACGTTAAAGGAAAAATTATAGAACTGCAAAAAATTGCTTAATGAGTAAGAAACTAAATATAGGCCTCTTCGGATTTGGAGTTGTGGGCCAGGGATTATATGATATCATCCGCACCAAAAACCTCAACCTCGAAATAGTTAAGATCGCGATAAAAAATCCTGATAAATTGCGCTCATTGCCGCAGGAACTGTTTACAACCGACCGCGACGAGATCCTGAACAACCCGGAAATTAACACCGTGGTAGAGTTGATAAACGATACCGAAGCCGCATTTGAAATTGTATCAAGAGCATTAAGTTCCGGCAAGAACGTGGTATCGGCAAGTAAAAAAATGATCGCCACTTACCTGGATGAGCTGATCGCCCTGCAGGAAAAACATGGCACCTCTTTATTGTACGAAGGCGCGGTTTGCGGCAGTATCCCCATCATCCGTAACCTGGAGGAGTATTACGATAACGAATTACTGCACTCTATCAGCGGCATTTTTAATGGTTCATCTAACTATATTCTTTCAAAAGGTTTTTTAGAGAATATGGATTATGATACCGCATTAAAGCAGGCGCAGGATCTGGGCTTTGCTGAAACCGACCCTACGATGGATGTTGGCGGTTACGATGCCAAGTTTAAACTGATCATAGCGGCGGCACATGCCTACGGCGTTATTGTTGACCCTGCCGAAGTACTGAACATAGGTATCCAAAACTTATCGGCAAATGATCTGCAATACGCCCGCGAAAAGAACCTGAAAATTAAGCTTGTACCTGTTGCCAAGGAGCTGGACGCACGCCATGTAGCCATGTTTGTATTGCCTAAGTTTGTTAACGAAACCGAATTTTTATACAATGTAGAGTATGAATATAACGGTGTAACTGTACAAGCAGCCTTTGCCGATCAGCAGTTTTTCTTTGGAAAAGGTGCCGGTGGCCATCCTACCGGTTCGGCGGTACTATCAGATATAGCTGCCTTGCGTTATAACTATGGATACGAATACAAAAAAGCCAAGGCGGTAAAAGACCTACACTTCACCAACCATATAGAACTGAATATTTACCTGCGTTATGAAGATGAAGATTTGGTAGAGGCACTGGGTTTCGATGAGATTCACGAGCGATACTACTCCGGCAGCTACAAATTTGTTGTAGGAAAAATTAATTTGCAAAAACTGATAGACAATCAACAGCGTATATCTGATAATAAGGCATTTGTAGCCTTTGCCGATCAGCTAACAGGGGTCAGTTTAGCCCCGGCAAAAATACAGGCAGCCGAGGTTTTTTAGTAGGAACTATCGGCTCCAAAAAAAACAAAGGCCCAATCTGGGCCTTTTGTTTTTTGTAAAAATCACACTTAATTAACTATATATTCCTGGTTGTATCCCAATTTTCGAGGTAATCAGCCACGCGGCGTACAAACGAACCTCCTAATGCACCATCTACCACACGGTGATCATATGATAAAGATAAGAACATCATATGCCTGATACCGATGGTATCGCCCTGTGGTGTTTCTACTACCGCCGGTTTCTTTTTAATGGCTCCAACTGCCAGTATAGCCACCTGCGGTTGGTTGATAATAGGCGTACCCATTATATTACCAAACGAGCCAACGTTTGTGATGGTGAAAGTACCATCCTTAACATCATCCGGTAACAACTTGCCATTGCGCGCGCGGTTTGCCAGATCGTTTACAGATTTGGTTATACCAAGCAGGCTTAATTCATCTGCCCTTTTAATTACAGGTACAATAAGGTTACCGCTTGGCAAGGCAGTAGCCATGCTGATGTTGATATTTTTCTTTTTAATGATCTGCGTACCGTTAACAGATACATTAATCATCGGGAAATCTTTTATCGCTTTTACAACCGCTTCAATAAATATCGGGGTAAAAGTTATTTTTTCATTTTCACGCTTTTCAAAAGAGCCCTTTACTTTATCGCGCCATTGAACGAGTTCGGTAACATCGGCTTCTACAAATGAGGTTACGTGTGGCGAGGTGTGCTTGCTATACACCATATGGTCGGCAATAAGCCTGCGCATGCGATCCATTTCAATGATCTCGTCGCCGCCTGATACAGATGTAGCTGGTTTGGGAGCATTTTTCGCTTCTTCTGTAAATGTAGGAGGAGCTTTGGTATCGTCTGCTTTTTCTGCAACAGGGGTTATTGTATCAGCCAAAACAGGAGCAGCATGTTCTGCAGGTATTGGTGCTTCCTGCGCAGCAGTTGTTTTAGGCCTTTTTTGGATATACTCCATCAGGTCGTCCTTTGTTAAACGGCCTTCGGCGCCTGTGCCGGGGATGGTATCCAGCTCGGCGTTACCAATACCCTCATGCGATGCTATATTTTTAACTAATGGCGAATAAAAACGATTGTCGTATTTTACACCGGCTGGTGTTGGTGCGGCTTCTAACTGCTCAATACCGGGGATCTGCAGGTCTGCTTCGTTAACCGGCGTTTCATATGAAGGCTCTTCAACGGTATTTTCTACTACGGGTTCTTCTTCAGCAGGTGTATGCTTTTCTTGTGCGGAAACTGTTTCCGGCTCCGGCTCAGCGGTAATGTTTGCAACGGGTGTTGCAACGGGCTGGCTGTTGTTTGCTTCGGGCTCCTCGGTTTCTATTATGGCAATTACCGATCCTACCTGCACAACATCATCTGTTTTATAGAGCTGCTCAACCAATTTACCGGCTACGGGCGATGGTACTTCAGAGTCTACCTTATCGGTAGCTATCTCCATAACTGTCTCATCTGCTTCTACATAATCGCCCGGATTTTTTGTCCATTTGATTATTGTCGCTTCTGCAACACTTTCCCCCATCTTCGGCAGTAACAATTGGAATTTGGCCATACACAAACTATAGATGTTTTGGTCAAAATTAGGAATTTTATATGTTACAAACCACCATCTTTAAGTAAAGTATTCAACATAAAAAATGCCCCTATAGCACTCCTTTCAATGTTTTGCAGGCGTTTATTACCAAATGTGAATTTCTTTATCACAGTTTTACTTGCATTTGCCACGGCAATCCATACAGTGCCTACGGGCTTGTCCTCTGTGCCACCGTCGGGCCCGGCAATTCCTGTTACGGCAATAGCATAATCCGATTTAAAATTGAGCAAAGCACCCGCAACCATTTCCTTTACCGTTTGCTCGCTTACGGCCCCGTGCTGCCACAAAGTTTCATTATTAACCCCTAATACGCTTTCTTTTAACTCATTTGCATATGATACCACACCGCCTAAAAACACAGCAGATGAACCCGCGTGCTGAGTAAGCAAATGTGAAATATAGCCGCCTGTACAGCTTTCTGCTACCGATAACGTAAGGCCCTTTTCAGCCATGTAGTTCAGTATAGCCTTTTCAATGGGAATATCTTCCTCGGCAACTACGGCGTAGTTTACACGCTCAATAATTTGGGCGGCATATTTTTCTACTTCAGTTTTTAATAATGCTTCATCTTCGCCGTCGGCGCTTAAACGCAGGCGCACCTGGCCTAATTTGGGTAAATAGGCCAGTTTGATATTGGCCGGTAACGAATCTTCAATATCTGCTATCTTTTCTGCCAGGAAAGACTCCCCTTCGCCTGCCGTTAAAATGGTTTTGTGGATAATAACCGGCAATTGTAACACCCCTTTAAGTTTGGGTATTACCTCCTCCTCTACCATGTATTTCATCTCGAAGGGCACACCCGGCATCGAAACGTAGATCTTGCCATTGCTGTTGAACCACATGCCCGGCGCGGTACCATTCTTATTTAATATTACTTCGCAATTTGCTGGTACTTCTGCCTGTTTGCGGTTAACCTCCAGTAGCGGGCGGTTATATTTTTTAAATATCTTGGTTACATTCTCTAAAGCGGCCTCGTTTATAACCATGCTAACATTAAAGTACTCAGCTAAGGTATTTTTGGTGATATCGTCTTTAGTTGGGCCTAAGCCGCCGGTTATTAAAATAATATCGGCACGGGTTGCAGCTTCGGCAAGGGCAGCGAGAATATGCTCACGGTTATCAGATACGGATGAGATCTGTTTTATCCTGATGCCGGCTTCGTTAAGCTTTTCGGCCATCCAGGCAGAGTTGGTATCAACAATCTGCCCTATCAGTATCTCGTCGCCAATGGTTATAATTTCTGCCAGCATTAGTTAAATGATTGGTTGTTGGTATAATCGTTTCGTTTGCTCAGTTTCAGATCCTGCAATATCGATGCCTTTACCTTAAGCGTTACGTTGTATGATTTATAATAACCAAACGGCACCCACTGCACCGAAAGATCCCAGCAATGCAAATCACGATAAATGGCAAACGATGTAGCACTGCTTAACTGCCGTGCTTTTAAATCGTAAGTTGTATTGTACTGTATCTTCCACTTTTGGGTAAGGCTTACATCACCACTGATCATTAGCGTATTGGTATTTGAGGTGCTAATGATATTGTTCTGATAAGTGAAGCTATAATTAAGCGAGATGTTCCACGGAACGTTAAAATCTACATACGCGCCGGGATCGCTGTTGATCATAGCCAAACGTTGTGATTGCTCGGGCGTCATCGCTTGTAACGAGTTGGGAGAAACTTGCTGCTTGGGGTTAAACGTCGACGGATTTAAGCTACCACTCATAGATAAGTTAAAACTGGTAAGCACAGGAAATTTTCCATCCTTAATACTCAGGCGGTTTATCCTTTGCGTGTATTTGCGAACAGTACCCCCGGATATCGAATCACGTACGGTATTTGTATACGGGTCAAGAATCCCCCCAAAGTTTATATTTACTTTTTGGTTGAGTACCGATGTATGACCAGAAAAACTTATGGTAGACAGTTTAAGTGAATCTTGCGCGAAGTTGTAGAATGATGAAATAGAGAAACCTTGTAAAATAGGGATCTTTCTATCCACGCCCGAAGTATCGGTGCTTTTAGCCTTTACCTTTGCTTCAATAGTGTTATCGAGGGAGAAACCAATACCAGCCTGCTTACCTAAAGACGGCCCGCCGTAAACCGATTGCTCAAAAATAGAATATCGTTGATAACTGTAAGGATAAGGTATTGTAGCTGTACTAACCGCTGTTTTATAGTAGCCGTAGCTTGGGTCGCCGTAATCAGGTTTGTAGTTAAAGCTTATCTGGGGTGTTGTAGTTACCCTAATGGCTTTTAAATTTCCTTTTTTAAATGCAAATGTGCTGTAAACTTTTGTAGATACGCCAGCATTAAGGTTATACTCGCCAGCCCTTGCAAAACCGCCAATTGTATCAGTAATAGGTGTTAGCTGTCCGTTTATGCTTCCTCTGTCAAATCGTTTACGAATAGTTTGCAAATACCAGCGCTCGGTGTAGTTAACACCTGTATTAAATTGAAAGTATTTGGCCAGATTCAGGTTCAATGAAACAGGTATCTGGTGCTGAAAACCGTTTTGCAAACGCTTGGTAAGTGTATTGCTTTTAAATAATTCAGATTCGGGGATACTGTTTAACTTGTTTGTACCAACTAAACTATAGCCTACGTTTATTTTCTGATACCATTTTTGTTCGCCTACACGGTCGGCCTTATCAAACGGGCTGATGGTAGACATGTTGAAACTAAACGTTGGTAGTTCCAGCGTAACCTCTTTTTTTGTAAGATCCTGCGAGTGACCTAAACTCACGCTTAAGTTAAACGGTGTACCGGCCCAGGTTTTGCCGTAGGCGATACTGGAACGTAAGTTGTTTTGTGTAAGGGCCTGCAGGTTATAATTGTTTTGCCCCGGGCTGTTCTGATAAAAGCTGGATGTACCCGCGTTTACCGAAGCACTGAACGTGGTACCCGGGTTAGCGTTAGGATCCTGCGAGTGCGACCATGTGATGTTAAAATCTTTACGCGGCGGATCGCCCTGCAGCCCGTAATTGTGCGAACCGTAGCTTAAAGTTACGTTACCGCCATATTTGTACCTTTTTAAATAGCGTGAGTTTAAACTTAACTCATAAGAACCTTTTGAATACAGGGTACCCATGGCGGTAAGATCAATATTATCATTAAGGCCAATATAGTATCCAAAGTTACGCAGATAAAAACCAAGCTTTTGATCCTCGCCGAAAGTAGGCAGGATAACACCGGATGAACGCGAGTTAGGTTTTGGGAAGAAGCCGAACGGAATAGCCAATGGCAAAGGTACCCCTTCTATCTCCAGGTAGGCTGGGCCCGATATAATACGTTTTTTTTGGCCGATACCTTTGGTAATAACAATACCAAAGTGGGTATCGGGGAAAGGCAGGTCGCAGGTACTGAAGATAACGTTACGGTAAGCAACTTCTTCTTCATTTATACGTTTAGCTAAACCGCCGGATATAAAGTTACCTTCCTGTTCTGATGCCGGGTTCCAGATCTTCCCTTTCTTCGTATCGTAATTAAATAGTAACGAATCTGAAGCTACGGGCTTTTCGTCCTTTTGCTTGGATAAAGGGCGGCCGGGGCCATATCTCCTTTTAGGGTCGATTCGGCCTCGGGCAAATATAAGGTGGTTCTTTTCGTCTATACGGATGTAATCGGCATCCAGCTCAAAATCTTCGTACGTTACACGGGCCTTACCATACAGGTATGAGATCTGGTTCTTCCTGTCGGTATGGGTAGAATCCTCCGCTGTTGCTTTTACGATAGATTTTAACCCCGATCCCTTTTGGGTGGTATCCTTTTGGGTAATGCTATAGCCTTTGCCGGGTTCGGTTTTTTTAGCTTTTTTGGTTGTGTCGGCTTGTTTTAGCCTAAGGAGTTTCCGGTCCCTTACCGAATCAAGTTTTATAATGGTATCTTTAGCAGAAGTTTTGCCGAACCCTTTACGGGCGGTGGCAGTAACATTCGCCATTAAGATTATTGCAAACAGAAAAAAAAGGCTAACTAATTTCAAAATTGATTATGAATAGTATTTTTGCAGGTACAGTTAACAGCGTTCAAACATAATGAAAAATAAAATATTGAACAGGTTGAAAAAATTGATTTCGGGTTCGGCGGCATTATTTGTGTACTTATTATTGTTTTCGTTAACATGTTACGCTACAAAAAGAGATACCATAGTAAATAGCTTTAAATTTAAAACTGTAATAATAGATCCCGGTCATGGCGCTAAAACCGAAGGTTCTCCGCCGGGGCATTACTCCCGCGGTGCAGACGGCTCTTTTTCCTCAGAAAGGAATGTAACGCTTGCTATTGCATTAAAATTGCAGGCTGCAATTGAAAAAGATGTTACCGGCGTAAAAGCGGTATTAACACGTAAAACGGAGGCTGACGTTTCCTGGGAGAGACGGGCCGAAATAGCCAACGAAAATAAGGGTAACCTCTTTATTTCATTGCACTGTAATTCATTATCAGACAGATTAGTACGAGAGCGGGTTGGCACAAAAAAAGGCAAGCCTGTTTACCGTAGTGTGAGGGTGCCGGACAGATCTGGCAAGGGAGCCCTGATGTTGATATATGGTTTACACCGTTCCCGCGAAGAAGAGAATGCTATCAAAAACAACCAGATAGAAGAAGACTCGGATCTTAATGGATCGGGCTTAGACCCTAACGACCCAACAGTTATTATTTTAACGGCCGAATACAAGCGTAAATTCAGAAAACAAAGCGTGGCTATTGCCAACTATATTAATGATGAAATTGTTGGGGGTGACGGCCGGCGCAGCGAAGGTTTGAGGGAGCAGGGTATTTACGTTTTGTGCCACAGTGCAATGCCATCGGTGCTGGTTGAAACGGGTTATATCAACAACCCCGACGATGAAGCCTATTTAAATTCAGAAGACGGACAGAATGAGATTGTTGCATCTATTGTAAGGGCGATTCTTAATTATAAGAAACAAGCCGAGCAATAAAATAATTATTACAAACATATACGGGGCTTTTTTGTCTTCACTACTAACTATACTCTATGAAAATCTCTAACGAAACTAAGATCGGGGCGCTTACAGCTGTATCAATAACCGTATTAATTTTAGCCTACAGCTATTTGCGCGGAAACGATGTTTTTGCCAGCTCTAATAAATTTTATGCCGTATACCGAAGCGTTGAAGGCTTAACCGTGTCAAAACCGGTGCTGGTAAACGGTTTCCAGATAGGCCGTGTATCTAAAATGGAACTGCATGGCGATGGCCGCACCACAGTAGAATTTAAAATTGATCCTAAATATAATGTACCCGATAATACACTGGCAAGATTAGAAAGCACCGACCTTTTAGGCGGTAAAGCCATTGTATTTGAATTGGGCAACAGCACTAAATATGCAGAAGACCAGGATACACTGCGTGCAGACATACAAGGTAGTTTAGCCGAAAGCCTGCAACCTATTCAGAAAAAGGCGGAAGTATTGATCACCAAGATAGACTCGGCCATGAGCTCTATCAATAAAATAATGAACCCTAACTTTCAGCGTAATGTTGACAGGAGCTTTGCCAGCATAGCCAACTCCTTGCAAACGCTTGAAGGTACCACCAAAAAATTAGACGCTTTAGTAGGTGCACAAAGCAAACATATCGACGGCATCCTGGGTAATGCTGAAGTTATCTCCGGCAACTTAAAGGTTAGCACCGCACGCTTTAACGGTATCTCTGCTAATTTTGAAAAGTTCAGCGGTGATCTGTCTAACTCTAACATTAAAGAAACTTTAGAGAATGCCAACAAAGCTGTGGCAGAATTACAAGCTACTATTGCAAAAGTAAACAGCAACCAGGGTTCGTTAGGCTTGTTAATGAATGATACCAAAATGTACGAGAATTTAAACTCGGCATCTAAAAACCTCGATAACCTGTTTATCGATATCAAAGCACACCCAAGCCGTTACGTACACTTCTCTGTGTTCGGCAAAAAAGGAAATTAATTTTAGAGATTAGATAATTAGAGATTAGTTTACCTCTTACGTATACAAATAGAAAAGCCCTTGTGAATTTCATAAGGGCTTTTCAATTATAAAACAATTTTTTAAAACAAGCTGATTCAAAAATGATTCCCTCTAACCTCTAACCTCTAACCTCTAACCTCTAACCTCTAACCTCTAACCTCTAACCTCTAACCTCTAACCTCTAACCTCTAACCAACTACTCCGATATCACAAAGGTTTTTCCTTCCACGGCAAGCTCTGTATTCGGAAAAATGCTTTGCGCTTCGTCAAGCAACTCGTTAAGGGTTTTGTAGCGTGCTGAGAAATGGCCGATGATGAGCTTTTCTGCATTGGTACGTAATGCAACCTCTCCTGCTTGTAATGCTGTGGTATGGTGGGTTTGGTTGGCCCTATCCAGCATCTCGTGTAAAAAAGTAGCTTCGTGGTATAATAAGGTGGCCGAATCTATCTGCTCCAGATATTTCTCAGTATATAGCGTATCAGAGCAATATGCGTACGATTTTGGCTCGTCGGAATCTGTAGTAAGTGTGTCGTTTTTGTAAAAGGTACCATCCGGGGCCTCGTAATCATTGCCCTTTTTTAAAGCTGCAAAATATTGAACGGGAATATTTAACTCCTCTACTTTATCCTTAATGATCTTACGCAGGCGTTTTTTCTGCTTAAACAAAAAACCCGTTGTAGGTATGCGGTGATCTAATGGAATAGTTTCTACAATAATATCTTGGTTATCCAATATCACCGCTCGTTTTTCATCAGATGTAAAAACAAACTCTACAGGATAATTGAGTGTGGTTTCAGAATACTTTAATTGTAGTTCTATGATCTCTTTTAAAGGCGGCGGGCCGAATATTTTGATCCCTTTTTTTCGGCCGTTTAAATGCAGGGAGGACAGTAAGCCAACAAGCCCGAGGTAATGGTCGCCATGCAGGTGACTGATAAAGATATAGTCTATCCTGCTCAGCTTTACATCAAAACGCAGCATTTGCTGTTGCGTACCTTCGGCGCAATCAACTAAATACAGCTTCTCGTTAATATTGAGTACCTGGGCAGTGGGGTTACGATTAAAGATGGGTGTTGCAGAGCTGCTGCCCAGTATAGTAACTTCGAATTTCATACCGGGTTAACAAGCTAATTACCTTAATTCTCTCTTCAATTCTTTTTCTATCTCTTCCATAAAAATAAGGTCAATAGCTTCTTCGCATGAAGGAACGATAGAAAGTACATTATCCAATTGTGAAATGGTAACCAAACGCGAAACAGACTCGTTTAAACCAGATAGTATGAATGACCCGTTGGCGTTTTTGCAAAGGCGATGACCAACCAGCAGGCTGCTTAAGCCAGATGAATCGGCAAACTTAACCTGCGAAAGATCAAGGATGATATTACGCTGGCCCTCTGTGTTGATCAGTATCAATTCTGATTTAAGCTGGGGCGTAACAAGTGAGTTTAACTTAGATTCGTTAAGTTTAAGAAGGATATATTTCTCGTGCTTATCAACCGTATATTTCATTATTGTATTATTATAATGCTAAGATATAACTTATTTGTGTTTAAATAAAAATTACAGCGCAGCCAGTGCGGTATTAATATTACGTTCTACACGCTGCAAAACATCCTCTTCACTGGGTTTTATAAAGGCTTCGCCAGTAATTTGCTGATAAAGTTCTATATACCTGTCTGAGATGGAAAGTACGATCTCTCTCGTCATTTCGGGCACCACTTGTCCGTCTTTTCCCTGGAAACTGTTCTCTATTAACCATTGTCTAACAAACTCCTTGGAGAGTTGTTTTTGCGGCTCGTTGTTTTCCTGGCGCTCGTGGTAGCCGTCGCTGTAAAAGTAGCGCGAAGAATCCGGTGTATGGATCTCATCTATCAGGTAAATGGTATCACCTACCTTGCCAAACTCGTATTTGGTATCAACCAATATCAGCCCCTGCCCTGCTGCAATTTCGGTTCCGCGGGCAAAAAGCTGGCGTGTGTAACTTTCCAACTGGGTATAATCCGCTTCGCTGACAATGCCCTTGGCAAGGATATCTTCTCTTGAAATATCCTCATCATGTCCTACCGATGCTTTAGTAGTTGGCGTGATGATAGGTTCCGGTAAAATATCATTTTCTTTTAATCCTTCGGGTAGGGTTACACCGCATACCTGGCGTTTGCCTAAAACATATTCGCGCGCAGCATGGCCGGCTAAATAGCCGCGGATAACCATCTCTACCTTAAACGGCTGGCAGATGCGGCCAATGGTAACACTCGGATCGGGCACGCTGAGCACCCAGTTAGGTAAAATATCTTCAGTAGCTTTTAAAAATTTGGCAGCTATCTGGTTTAACACCTGTCCTTTAAAAGGAATAGGCTCGGGCAATACCACATCAAATGCCGAGATGCGATCGGTAACCACCATGGCCAGGTATTCATCTTTAATAGTATATACATCGCGTACCTTACCTTTGTAATAAGCGGTTTGGTCTGCGAAGTTAAAGTGTGTTTCTTTTATTGCGTTCATGTTGAATTAGTAGTTGATATCAAGTATCAAGTAGTTAGTACCTGTACCGCATTACTATATTCTGATACCTGATACTACTACTTGATACTAATTACTGAATATCTCCGTAAGCTTCTAAGATGCGTCTTACCAGTTTGTGGCGTACTACGTCTTCGCCACTCAGGTAAACAATATCTATCCCTTTTATATCGGTAAGAATGCGCAACGCGGTGTATAGGCCCGATTGCTGTTTTTTAGGAAGATCTATCTGGGTTACGTCGCCGGTTACAATAAACTTGGCAGATGGGCCCATACGGGTCAAAAACATCTTTAGCTGCATATCCGTAGCATTTTGCGCCTCATCCAATATCACAAAGCAGTTATCAAGCGTACGGCCGCGCATAAAGGCCAGCGGAGCAATCTCTATAGTGCGGTTCTCGAGGTAAAGCTTCAGTTTTTCCGCCGGGATCATATCATCCAGCGCATCGTATAAGGGGCGCAGGTATGGGTCTATCTTCTCCTTCAGATCGCCCGGTAAAAAGCCTAGGTTCTCCCCTGCTTCAACAGCCGGGCGGGTAAGTATTATACGTTTTATCTCTTTGTTTTTAAGCGCCCTTACAGCCAATGCAACCGCGGTGTAAGTTTTACCCGTACCTGCCGGGCCAATGGCAAACAGAATATCGCTTTTGTTGATGCTATCCACCATACGGCGCTGGTTGGTGGTACGCGCCCTTACCATAATGCCGTTAGGGCCAAATACCAATACCTCGCCGCTGGCAAATTTATCTGCAGATGCAGGCTCGCCGGTAGATGATGCCGCGGGCTTAGCACCCAGTATGCGCTCTACGTCTATAGCATTAAGGCTTTCGTATTTTTCAAGATGCTGCACCAGGCGGTTGAACTTTTCTTCAAAGATGGCTAACTCCTGCTCCTCGCCTAAAACCTTAACCTCGCTTCCGCGCGCAACTATTTTAAGCTTAGGATATTGCTTTTTTATGATCTCGAAATGATCGTTATTTGGGCCCCACAAAACAGCAGGGTTTACTTGCTCAATTGATAGTTTTAGCTCGTTCAATACTAATTGATTTTTTCAGTTGCAGATTTTTATGAATTAAAAATTTAATATTTGCACCTTTAAATGCTTGTACAAGATTAGCAATAATAATTATAAAATTAATGGCAATTATAACTTTAACTACTGACCTGGGCGATAAAGACATTTATCAGGCTGCCCTTAAAGGTAGTATTTTAAAGTTACTGCCAACAGTAAATATTGTAGATATTACTAACAATGTTGCCGCCTTTAACGTGCAGCAGGCGGCCTTTATTTTAAAGAACAGTTACTACTACTTTCCGGATAATACGGTGCACTTAATAGGTATCGATACCGTGTATAACACCTATACCCGTTACCTGGCTGTGCGGTACAAAAACCACTATTTTGTTGGGGCAGATAACGGCATTTTTTCCCTCATGTTTACCGAAGAACCCGAAGAAATTGTAGAGATCAACATTATGCAGGATCTGAAATTTCTGCACTTTCCTCTTGCAGATATTTTTGTTAAAGCCGCCTGCCATTTGGCTACCGGCGGTACGTTGGCAGAAATTGGCTTACCGGTTGGCAATGTGGAAAACAAAATGACCCTGCAGCCGGTAGTGGAGAAAAATGTTATTAAAGGCGTAGTGATCTATATCGATTCTTTTCAGAATGTGATTACCAACATCACCAAAGAGTTTTTTAACCGTATCCAGCAGGGCCGCCGGTTTGTGCTTTACTTCAAGCGTAACGAAACCATTAACCACCTCAGCTGGCATTACAACGAAGTGCCCGAAGGCGAAAAGCTTTGCCTCTTTGGCATCAGCGACCATCTGGAGATAGCCATTAACAAAGGCAACGCCAGCGGCCTTTTAGGGTTAAATTTAGGTGATAGTGTTATCATTGAGTTTCAGTAAGTATCTTTTGGTGCGAAGTTTTATCAAATCAATTCTTGTTAGCGTTAGATGGTCATCTTATCTCCTTTATCCATCCTCTTTAATCCGCCTCTTTTCACATTTACGTCAATTTTAGCTTATAAGCCTGTTTATGCTAAAGAAACCATTAGTTTTGCAGGTTGATAAACATAAACTGATACATGGCAAGAGGACGACTGAATAGTGGCGCAAAGGCAGAAGCAGAATTACCTAAAGCAAAAATAAACAAGCAGAGCCTGCATAAAATTGGCCGGCTGTTAAGCTACATTAAACCATACAGGGCAAAGTTTATCGGCGGTTTGTTTTTCCTCATCTTATCCAGTTTAGTAGGTTTGGCATTCCCCGGTTTTTTTGGTGCTTTGATAGATGCCTCGCAAGGTATACAGCGTTATAAATTTATCCCGGCAGATTTAACTACTATCGGCGAAATAGCTATAGTTGTTCTATTTATACAAGGCTTTGTATCGTTTTTTAGGATAACTTGGTTTGTACAGGTTGCTGAAAATGCACTGGCTGCATTACGGCGTGATACTTATTTTAAGCTGATCACCCTGCCAATGAATTTCTTCGCCAACCGCCGCGTTGGTGAATTGAACAGTCGCATCTCTGCCGATCTTTCTCAAATTCAGGATACGCTTACCACAACTTTTGCAGAGATCATCAGGCAGTTCATCATTATGGTTGGCGGCATTATTCTGCTGGCCATTGTTTCTATTAAGCTAACCGGTGCTTTATTAATAGTGTTGCCCTTTTTAATAGGTATAGCTATCTTTTTTGGCAAGTTCATCCGCACCCTGTCAAGACAGGCGCAGGATCAGCTGGCCGAATCTAATACTATTGTAGAAGAAACATTGCAAGGTATCGCTAACGTTAAAGCCTTTGTAAACGAGGCGTTTGAAGCGGGCCGTTATCAAAAAAACTTACAGCAGGTAGTTAATATCGCGGTTAAAGGTGCCAAGTACCGCGGTATGTTCGGTGCATTTATTGTATTCTGTTTGTTCGGAACTATCTTTTGCGAGATCTGGTACGGCTCCTACCTGGTATCTATCCACGATAACGGGATGACCTTCGGGAAACTCACCACCTTCATTATCTATGCTGCATTCATCAGCGCAGCCATGGGCAGCCTGCCCGATCTGTATGCCAACTTACAAAAAGCCGTTGGTGCAACAGAACGTGTGCTTGAAATACTGGATGAAACCGGCGAAGATATTTCTATTAATATTACAGAGAACGAAATAAAACAAAAGATCCACGGCAACCTTACTTTCTCAAATGTAGAGTTTGCCTACCCTTCCCGTTCAGAATTAACGGTGCTGAACAACATTTCTTTTGAAGCTAAAGCGGGCCAAAAGGTGGCTATTGTAGGGCCAAGCGGTTCTGGTAAGTCAACCACGGCTGCTTTAATATTACAGTTCTATCATCCGCAAAGCGGAACTATTTTGTTTGATGGCAAACCAGCAGATGAGTACGCTTTAACTGACATACGTAACCAAGTAGCTATTGTGCCGCAAGATGTGCTGCTGTTTGGTGGTACAATTATGGAAAACATTGCCTACGGTAAGCTCGGCGCCAGCAACGAAGATATTATCCAGGCAGCTAAACGCGCCAATGCCGATCAGTTTATCATCTCATTCCCCGAAGGATATGAAACCATTGTAGGTGAGCGTGGCGTTAAACTTTCCGGCGGCCAGCGCCAGCGTATTGCTATTGCACGCGCATTGCTAAAGAACCCGGCTATCCTGATCCTGGATGAAGCTACATCCTCGCTGGATTCTGAATCCGAACGTTTAGTGCAGGAAGCATTGGAGGAACTGATGAAAGGCCGAACCTCTATCATCATTGCCCACCGTTTATCAACGATAAGGGAAGCCGACAGGATCATCGTGCTCGAAAAAGGAAACATCATTGAAAGCGGCAGCCACCAGGAACTGGTTGCCAACGAAAAAGGATTATACCGTTACCTGAGCCAGCTGCAGTACGAAGTACAATAAAAGAAGTTTATAGTTAATGGTCGATAGACCATAGTAAAATAAAATTGATTAGAACGGCTATGGGCTATCGTCTATTGTCTATCGACTAAACACCATGAAATTAACCATACACGGGGCGGCCCGGCAGGTAACCGGAAGCATGCATTTGCTGGAAGTTGGCCAATATAAAATACTGGTAGACTGTGGCCTGGATTACGAAAAAGACCATAACCTGCAGGTGAACGAAGATTTTGGCTTTAACCCCGCGCATATTGATGTTGTGGTACTTACACATGCGCATATAGATCACTCCGGTAACCTGCCTACACTTGTACGCTTAGGTTTTGATGGGCAAATTCTTTGTACCCCTCCCACTGCCGATCTTACCGAACTGCTGTTGATGGATTCGGTTAATATCTTCCTGCAAAAAGCAAATAAGGGTAAGCATAGCCGTAAAAGACATAAGCATAGCAGCCATAGCGGTCCGCAGCCGTTGTACCTGCAAAAACACGTAATGGATACTGTAGAGCGCTTTGTTACCATTGGTTTTAATAAGCCGTTCCGCATTACCGGAGATATTGAACTAACCTTTATACAGGCCGGCCATCTTTTGGGTGCCGCCGCTGCCGTATTTAAAATTAATGACGGTGGCGTTGAAAAATCCATAGCCTTTACGGGCGACATAGGCCGTAAGAACTACCCTGTTCTGAATGATCCGCAACCGCTGCCTCCGGTAGACTATATCGTAAGCGAATCTACCTACGGTGGCCGCATGCACACCAAAGGCAAATCGGTTGAAGAAACTTTGGTAGAAACCATAGAAAAGGTTTGTATTAAGGAACAAGGGCGTTTAATAATTCCAGCCTTTAGTATTGGCCGTACGCAATCATTAGTATTTGCGCTGAACAAGATCTTCAGCAATGGCTTACTGCCCAAGGTAGCTATATTTGTAGATAGCCCTATGGCTACCCGCGCTACAGAGATTTTTCGCAAGCACCATCACCTGGTAAACCCGGAGGCACAGGAGTTTTATAATAAACAAGGCGACGAATTTGATTTCGATAATCTTACCTATGTAGAAACTTTAAAGGATAGCCGCCAGGTATCCAACTATTATGAGCCCTGCATCATTATCTCGTCGGCAGGTATGCTGGAGGGCGGCCGCATTCAGGATCATCTTTTCTATAATATCCAGAATTACTATTGTACCATCCTTTTCATCGGCTACTGCGCTAAAGGTACTTTAGGCTACCGCCTGCTTCGCGGCGACCCTATTGTTCATATTAAAGACCGCGACCTGGCCGTTTACGCCACCATTAAACAAACCGATGTACTAAGCGCCCACGGCGACCATGAAGACCTGGTAAACAATATTAAACAACAGGATGCAGCACAGCTAAAAAATGTATTCCTGGTGCACGGCGAAGCAGGCAGCATGCAACTGTTAGCTGATAGTTTAGAGCAAAATGGCTATAAGGTTACTATCCCGGAGAAGAGTTTGGCTTATGAATTATAGAATGGTTTGTTTTGGCAAACACTAATTAATTCTTCCGCCTCATATTTAATAAGCAGGTAACTAAACGGCCAAAGTATGACTGCAAATCCGGTAATAAAAAAGAAGTTAACGCTAATTAGTGACCCAAATATTACTAGAATTAACAGTGTGAAAAGAAATCCCATGTATGATATTTCATAAGTAAGTTTTACACTTATTTCATCCCGTTCTTCAATAAAATAAAATGTACCGCGTTCAACTCTACTTTCTCTATCTTTTGACGCAGTTCCAAATATTGTCATCCCGTTGTCAAAGCTAATTGTGTTGTATGTTATTTTAATGTTGCCGTGTTTTCTTTTTTCCAGAATATTGAATATTCTTTCTTTTGCAATCTCAAGGCCCAAATTGCTATTTACTTCAATACATTTCTTTAATGTCATCATATTGAAAGCTACACGTTTCCCCAGCCTTGTGCTAAAACATCGGCTATATGGATGGTTTTTATAGGCAGGTTATTTTTATCGATATAACCCTGCAGGTGTAACAGGCAGGATGCATCGGTGGATATTATATAATCCGCATTTTCGGCCAGGGCGTTCTGTACTTTTTGCTGCGCCATCGCCGAGGAAATACCATCAAACTTAACGGCAAAGGTACCGCCGAAACCGCAGCAGGTTTCTTCGTCTTTTAATGGTAGTAATTCCAACCCGAATACTTTTGAGAGCAGTTGGCGGGGTTCGTCCTTAATTTTGCACTCGCGCAGGCCTGCGCAGCTGTCGTGGTAAACGGCGCGGCCTTCCAGCTCGGCGCCAAAATAATCTACCTGGAGTATGTTTACCAAAAAATCGCTCAATTCGTAAATATTGCTTTGGATATTACGGCATTTATTGTGCGAGGTGGTATTGGTGAACAGATCGTTATAATAATTGCGCACCATACCTGTACATGAGGCAGATGGTGAAACAATAACCGTATCCTCCCTGAAATCATTAAGAAATTTGCTGCCTATGGCTTTCGCATCATCCCAAAACCCGGCATTGAATGCAGGCTGGCCGCAGCAGGTTTGCTCGGGGTTGTAGTTTACGATACACCCCGCCTTCTCCAATACTTTTACCGTGTTAAAAGCGGTGTCGGGGTATAATTGGTCAATAAAACAAGGAATAAACAGCTCAACGGTCATCAGCACAATTTTTATAAAACGCTAAAATCTGAATTTTTCTGAACTTTCTTCTCCGTTCTAAGCAACAAAAACAAAAACACAAGGCCTATTACAAAAAAGCCGCCCAGTACCAGGGTAGAATTACGCATGCTGCCGGTAAACTCCTCTATAAACCCAAAGCTGAATAAACCGGCTACAATGGCCAGTTTTTCGGTAACATCATAAAAGCTGAAGAAAGATGCTGTATCCGGGATATCCTGCGGCAAATATTTAGAATAGGTAGACCGAGAGAGCGACTGAATCCCTCCCATTACCAGCCCTACAATCACTGCAACAATGTAAAACTCATTGGCAGTTTGCGTAAAGTATGCAGCAATACAAACAGCTATCCAAATAAACACCACTAAAATCAAAATGCGCACGTTGCCATATTTATCAGATAACCGCGACATGAGTGTAGCGCCAGCAATAGCTACTATCTGGATAATAAGGATGGTTGTTATCAAGGCTGATGTAGGCATTTTAAGCTCTTTAGCGGCAAAACCTGTGGCAACCAGCATAATGGTTTGAACGCCCATACTATAGAAAAAGAACGCAGGCAAAAAGCTTTTTAGTTTAGGCATTTGCTTTACTTTAAGCCAAACTTTGCCAAGTTCTATAAAACCACCTTTTATAATATTATGCTGATGGGTTTGGGCATTGGGGCTTCCTTTGGGTAAGATAGTAAAGGGGATGGTAGCAAAACCTATCCACCAGATACCAACCAACAGAAAAGATATCTGCGCGGGCAACGATTTATCAGTAATACCAAACACGGCAGGAAACATCACAAAGGCGAAGCAAATAAGTTGAAGCAATACACTGCCTATGTAGCCGAAAGTGAAACCTTTAGCGCTTACCTTATCCTGCATATCTATAGTGGCAATTTCCGGCAGGTAAGAATTGTAGAAAACAAAGCCGCCGCTATAGCCAATGGCGGCCAGTGCGAAGCAGATGATGCCCAGCTCTAACCTGTCCGCATTAAAAAAGAACAGGCCACAGCATGCTGCCGAGCCCAGCAGCGTAAAAAATTGCATAAATATTTTCTTGTTACCGCGGTAATCTGCAATGGAGCTGAGTATAGGTAGTAACAGCACCATAATGAGGTATGCAAATGCAAGGGAATAATCCTGCAGGGCGGTATTGATAAAGTTATGGCCAAAGAACTGCACCTGGTTACCATTATCTTCGTTAGTGGTAATGGCCACGTAATATGCCGGGAATATGGTGGAAGTAATTACCAGATTATAGGCAGAATTGGCCCAATCGAACATGGCCCAGGCGCGGATGATTTTCTTATCGTTTTTTGCTTGCATTACGTTTTAAAAGTATGCAAAATTTGGTGCTAAATAAACAGGAGCTTATTATTCAGTTTCCTGTTAAAATTAAAGGCCGCTGATTTTAAAACAGCGGCCTTTATAACCTATTTGTAACGGAAAATAAGTTAGTATCAATCCTCAATAAATCCTACTTCTTCCAGCTTTACCAGCTCATTATCAGTAAACAGGCGCGAGCGGATCATAAATCTATACCCCGTCGGGATCTCAATAGAAAAGCTGGAGCCCCGGCCTTTGGTAATATCAACAGTTAGCTGGGTGTGCTGCCAGTATTCAAACTGGTCTTTACTCATCCAAAACTCACAGCCATCAATTTCGCCTAAGCGTACATCGCTGCCGCCGAGTTTAAACTCGCCTTTTTCAAAACACATAGGCGATGAGCCATCACAGCAGCCTCCGCTTTGGTGAAACATCAGCCCGCCAAAGCGTTCTTTTAACTGAGCAATTAATGCCGATGCTTCGGGTGTAACCAATACTCTTTTTACCATGTTGCTTTAATATTAAAACATAACGGCGCATACACAGCAATTGTGTTGCCGGTACGCGCCTTAATTAAGGTACCTGTCAATTAAAAGAAACCCAGTTTATTTTTATCGTAAGAGATGAGCATGTTTTTAGTTTGGCGGTAATGGCCCAGCATCATCTTATGGTTCTCGCGGCCAAAGCCCGATTTTTTGTAACCGCCAAACGGTGCGTGCGCCGGGTAAGCATGGTAGTTATTTACCCATACCCTGCCGGCAAGTATGGCACGTGGCACCTGGTAAAGCTCGTGCGCATCGCGTGTCCACACACCGGCACCTAAACCGTATAGTGTATCATTAGCAATGGCAATAGCTTCCTCAGTGGTTTTAAACGTGGTAACACAAGCTACAGGACCGAAGATCTCTTCCTGAAAGATACGCATTTTATTGTGCCCTCTAAATATAGTGGGTTGGATATAATAACCACCGCTCAGGTCGCCGTCGAGTTTTTTAACATCGCCGCCGCAAAGCACTTCAGCACCCTCCTCTTTGCCGATTTTAAGATACGATTGAATCTTCTCGTATTGGTCGTTAGAAGCCTGCGCGCCCATCATGGTGGTGCCATCCAACGGATCGCCCATTTTAATAGCATTGGTACGTTCTACAACACGCGACATAAATTTGTCGTAAATATTCTCGTGCACCAATATACGCGATGGGCAAGTACAAACCTCGCCCTGGTTCAATGCAAATAATACAGCGCCCTCAATCGCTTTATCAAAAAAGGCGTCATCGGCATCAGCTACCGACTCAAAAAAGATATTAGGCGATTTACCGCCAAGCTCCATGGTAACCGGTATCAGGTTTTCTGATGCGTATTGCATAATGAGGCGACCGGTAGTGGTTTCGCCTGTAAAAGACACCTTGGCTATGCGCGGTGATGATGCCAGCGGTTTACCGGCCTCGGGGCCAAAACCGGTTACAATGTTTAATACACCGGCAGGCAGTATATCACCTATCAGTTCCATCAGCACCATTATAGATGTGGGGGTTTGCTCTGCAGGTTTTACCACGCAGCAGTTACCGGCTGCTAATGCTGGCGCAATCTTCCAGGTAGCCATCAGCAATGGGAAATTCCAGGGGATGATCTGCCCTACTACGCCAAGCGGCTCGTTTAAACAAATACTTACGGTGTTTTCGTCATGCTCTGATATACCGCCCTCCTCGGCGCGGATAACACCTGCAAAGTATCTGAAATGGTCTATCACCAGGGGCAGGTCGGCTGCGCGGGTTTCGCGGATGGCCTTGCCGTTATCAATAGCTTCTACAATAGCAAGGTACTCCAGATTGGTTTCTATAACATCGGCTATTTTGTTCAGCAAGCCGGCTCGGTAAGCGGCAGATGTTTTTCCCCACGATGGGAAAGCCGCATGGGCGGCATCTAAGGCCAGTTCTACATCCTCTTTACCAGAGCGGGCTGCCTGTGTAAATACCTTGCCATCAATAGGCGAAACGTTCTCAAAATACTCGCCTTTAACGGGGGGCACAAATTTACCGCCAATAAAATTCTCATACTTCTCCTTAAAAGAAGGTTTTAGGATAGTGCTCATGATTTTTAGTTTATTAAATGGTTGCACTAAGGTATAGCCGCCCGCAATAGGGCATTTGAATTATGTTATCAAATGGTAGCACTATAATATCAATATATAACGGGAGTTGTATTTGTAATTACGTATGCCTATTTTGCTTTAAATTATGAGGCCATGAATAACAAGAACCTGTTATCACCGGTAAACCTGTCCCAGGGAAAAGAATTACAAACTTTAGTAGAAAACCGAAAGGCTTACACGCTAAATAATTGTGAATTAAATATTTACGAAACCTATCAGCGCAGCGAACTTGTGCCGCTAACTTTTAGCAACCTGGTGATAACCAGTATGCTGCGGGGTAAAAAGGTAATGCACTTATTTGATAAACCCGGGTTTGATTACCTGCCGGGAGAAACCGTAATTGTGCCGCCCAACATCACCATGACCATTGATTTCCCGGAGGCCAATTCACAGCAGCCGTCGCAGTGCACCGCCCTGGCTATTAACAACCATGAGATAATGGGCACGCTTGATTTTTTGAACCAGAACTATCCGCGGGAGGATCAAAAGCCCTGGAAGATAAATTACAACCAGTTCCATTTTTTTAATAATTACGAACTGGCAACACTCATCAACAAGCTCATCCGCATTAGTACCAGCGATGCGCTTACTAAAGATGTGCTTGCTAATCTTACATTGAAAGAATTGCTTATCCGCATTATGCAGATGCAAAACCTGCACGAATCAGCCGAAACCAGCCAGGATTTAACCACCAACAGCCGGTTTGCTTACGTACTGGAATATATCCGCCTACACTTAACCACTAAATTAAATATTGATGCATTAAGCCAATTAGCTTATATGAGCAAAGCCAGTTTTTTCCGTGCATTTAAACACGAGCTGGGCATCTCCCCTGTAGATTATATTATAAAAGAACGCATCCAACTGGCCAAGCAGTTGATGAATAACCCGCACAACAGTATTTCCGAAGCTTGTTTTAAAGCAGGCTTTAACAACCTTAATTATTTTTGCCGTGCATTTAAGAAAATTGAAAGCATTACCCCCAGCATTTATAGAGCACAAGTAAAGGCAAGTTATAATTGAATTGATTAAGGCGGTGCGGAAGAAGGGATTCCGCACAAATACTTCCCTATCTGACATAAAAAAAAGCCGCTAACTTATTCAATTAGCGGCTTTAAACATACAGTGCGGAAGAAGGGACTCGAACCCCCACGCCTCGCGGCGCCAGATCCTAAGTCTGGTGCGGCTACCAATTACGCCACTTCCGCGTATTTGTTTTAGAGTGTGCAAAGATAGCTTTTCTAACTAAATATTAAAATTCAATTTCAATATTTTATCTATCTCCCTCATTATTCAGCTTTTAATTTTTATTAACTTTCTCTATCAACCCTTTAAAGTATCCTGGCGCATACACTAACCTGCTTCCGTACCACGAAAACATTTCACCATTTACCAAAATAACACGGGTATTTGGTAGAATGGCTTTAAACTTGTTGATATGTTTTTGAGTAAACGGATAAGGTTCTGAAGAAAGCAGCAATACTTCTGGAGCTGTGGCTATTAATTCATCATTAGTAACTACCGGGTATCTTTCTGCATCAATAGCGTTGGTAAAACCGCAAATTTGAAGCATGTTATTTATAAAAGTATGCTGCCCTGCTGCCATATAAGGCTTACGCCATATTAAGTAGGCAACACGTATTTGGATCAAAGATATTTTTATAGTCTCAAATTGACGTGTGATGTTGAACGTAAGCGATTCGGCTAAAGGTTTCTTATCAAACATTGCCCCAACTCTACGGATCATATCCAACGCATCGGGCAGGTTATTGATGTTGCTTACCCATACCGGGTAGTGCTTCATCAGTTCTTCTACCTGGCTTTGCTCGTTTTCTTCTTTGTTAGCGATGATAAGATCGGGCCTGAGGTTATGTATAGCTTCGAGGTTTAATTGCTTAGTGCCCCCTATCTTTGCTATCATGCTTACTTTAGTATCCGGGTGGATGCAGAACTTGGTTATACCAACAATTGCATTCTCCATTCCCATAAAAAACAAAAGTTCCGTTTGCGACGGAACTAATGAAATTATTCTTTTGGGCGTACCTGCTAAGGTAATAGCCCTATTAAGCTGATCGTAAAAAATAGGCATTAGTTATTTGCCTTTACCTTGCACCATCACTTTAACGGTTTTAAGGATAATATTAAGATCGGAATTTAAACTGATGTTTTGCAGGTATAACAGATCGTAACGTACACGATCGCACATTTGATCTACATTTTCGGCATAACCGTAATGCACCTGCCCAATAGAGGTTAAACCTGGTTTTACACGTAATAGTTTACGATAGCTTGGTGTTTTTTCTACTATCTGTTCTATAAAAAACTGACGTTCCGGCCTTGGCCCAACAACCGACATATCGCCCCTTAATACGTTCCAAAACTGCGGCAGTTCATCTAAACGGGTTTTACGCATAATCATGCCCCACTTAGTGATGCGTGGATCGTTATCCTTAGAAAGCTGCGGACCGGCTAATTCTGCATTAACCCGCATACTGCGAAACTTGTATATGTAAAATGGTTTCTCATTTTTACCAATACGTTCCTGGCGAAAAAATGCCGGCCCTTTTGAAGTAAGCTTGGTTGTTAGATATAATAAGATAAAAACAGGGGCGCCGGTTATCATCACTACTGATGAAAACAATACATCAAAACTTCTTTTGAGTAAAATAATCTTTAAACCAATTTCGGGCTGAGAATTTAAATGTAATACAGGTACGTTATCATAATTTACCAAGTGAGCGTAGTTGTTGTTCAAAATTAAATCTGATACAACTTTTATCTTAATACCGTAAGTATCCCCAAACCTGATCAGACGTTTCAGCAATTCATCATTCATTTGCTTGTAGCAAATAAATATCTCATTGGGCCTTTTGGCTAAAAGATTTGTAAGTAAAGTTTCTTGTGAAAGTAAGCTAACCTGCTCCTCCGAAATAAAATCTGTAAGATCGTAACCGTACTCTGGATGGCGCGAAAAAGACTTTAATAATCTTTCGGCAATATTTTCATCCCCTATGATAACGATCTGTCTATGATTGTATCCTTTTTTACGAATATAGTCCAGAAAAAAGAACAGTGCCGATCTTTGAAAAACAACCAGCAGGAAAAACAGTGTGTAGCTGAGCATTACCTCGGCCCTGGAAATATTGAAGATTTTGAAGAAATAAATTATGCCAAAAACGCAAAGCAGGTGGTAGATAAGCGTAAGCAAAAATTTATTAATGTTATCTCTTAACAATAACGGCCTGAAAACATAAAAACTTCTGGATAAGGCAGAAACAACAACCCAAGCAATATTTACCAGCAAAATAAACGTTAATGAGGTATTTTCAGGGCGATAGGTATTAAATTTTATAAAGTGCGAATTATAAAGTGCAATGTTTAAAAGTAATAAATCACTTAGAAAAACAAAACCTGGAAGGTGTTTAGAGTAACGTGTATTCATAGATAATTTTATAGGCTTAGTAATGCAAAGCTAAACTTTTTTGTCAAATCCTTATTAACAAATGTCATAAACTGATATTGGTATTAATAATAACACCAATATAATGCCAAATTATTAACAACTTTTTTTAATTATGCCTGTTTGCATCGTAAGCGGAAAACATTAACAGTAGCGTAATATTTCGTTAAAATGCATCGTCTACAGCGCCACAAATAATGTGACCTATCAGGATATGCATTTCCTGTATATTAGCCGTAATTGTTGATGGAATTACAATATTTATATCACAGCAATTATTCATTGCCCCGCCATCCCGGCCAGAAAGGCCAATTGTTTTACAGCCTGCTACTTTACCGGCAATTAACGCTTTTACAACATTAGGGCTATTACCACTTGTAGATAAACCTATTAATACATCGCCTGGAGTAGCAAAGCCTTCCACCTGCCGCTCAAAGACACGGTCATAACCGTAATCGTTGCTTATTGCAGTAAGTGCCGAGGTATCTGTGGTTAATGCTATGGCCGGTAACGAACGCCTTTCTTTAACAAACCTGCCTGTAAACTCTGCAGCAATATGCTGGGCATCAGCAGCGCTGCCGCCATTACCAAAAAGCAGTACCTTTTTCCCGTTTTTACTGCACTCTACTACTACGTGGCAAGCTTGTTCTATAACACCGGTTAACTGTGCAACTGTATTTTTAGCAACTTCTATGTGTTCGTTAAAAAGTGCTTTTATATTTTGTTCCATTAATAAAATTCTCCTTTTGATAAATAATTCCTTACGTAATCGTTTACCCCTTCTTCCAGCGTGTAAAACTTATCATTATAGCCAGCTGCACGCAACTTTTGCATATTGGCCTCAGTAAAGTACTGGTACTTGTCCCTAATGTCTACCGGCATATCTATAAATACAATTTCCGGCTCTTTATCTAACCCTTTAAAAGTGGCCATAACCAGGTCGTAAAAACTACGGGCCTGGCCGGTACCTAAATTATATAAACCATTTTGCCCGGCCGGCCAGTTAACATTTGCCATGGTTACCATCATCCAGTGCATTACTTTAAGCAGATCCTTTACGTAAACAAAGTCTCTTAGCTGCTGGCCATCTTTAAAATCATCTCTGTGGCTTTTAAAAAGTTTTACAACGCCATCATTATTGATCTGGTTAAATGAATGCCATATAACACTGGCCATACGCTCTTTATGATATTCGTTTGGCCCGTAGATATTAAAGAATTTTAACCCTGCCCAGCTTGGTGGCTGCTTAATTTCTTTCAACGCCCATTTATCAAACTCATTTTTACTTATGCCGTAAGGGTTAAGTGGCTGTAGTTGTTCTACTATTTCGTGGTTATCATCATAACCTAATTCGCCCGCCCCATAGGTAGCAGCGGATGAAGCGTATATCAGCGGGATCTGTTTTTCTGTACAGTAATTCCAGATAGATTTTGAATACGCAACGTTCAGTTTTTCATGCACAGAGTAATCAAACTCCGTAGTATCTGTACGTGCGCCAAGGTGTATAATGGCTGCAACCTCGCTTTCGTATTGTTTAAGCCAATCAAAAAGGTCTTCCAGGTTTACCTGTTCCGCATATTGTTTTGTTTCCCAATTGGTTTTTTTTGCAGCGATATCAAAATTATCAACCAATATAAGGTTGTTAAATCCGTTTTGGTTAAGATACTGCACCATGCACGATCCTATAAAACCCGCGGCACCTGTTACAATAATGGCAGAATTATTATCCACTTTATATAGAAATTAATTTGCAAATTTTTGTTTTACCTCCTCTAAAGTGGCAGTTGCACTACCAACTTTGCTAACTACAATAGCTGCCGCATGATTGGCAAAATCGCAGGCATCATGCAACGAGTTACCCGATGCAAGCGCCACCCCTACCGAAGCTAGTACAGTATCGCCGGCACCGGTTACATCTACAACATCTAATGCCTTTGTAGGTATCACCTCTAAATTTTCATCACTGAATATAGCGATACCATCTTCAGACATTGTTACAATTACACTTTCGCAGGCGGTAATTTCCTGTATTTTTCTGCAGGCAGCTGTTAAGCTCTCGTTATCAGTAATGTTTATGCCCGATGCGATGATGGCTTCTTTCCGGTTAGGCTTTATCACATTTACCCCTTTGTATTTAGAAAAATCTGCTCCCTTAGGGTCTACAATGGTTTGGATATTTTCACTGCGACAAATAGCAAATATGCCGCTAAGCAAACCTGGGGTTAAAAGGCCTTTGTTATAATCAGATATCAACACAACATCACACTGCCGTATCTGCGCCTTCAACAGATCAAAGATCTTTTGCTCGGTGCCGGCATTAATCGGGCGGGTAATTTCCCTATCGAGCCTTATTAACTGATGGTTGGTAACCAGTACTCTCGATTTCATGATGGTACAGCGGCTGGCATCTTTAATTACACCATCGCCGGTGATATTGTTAGATGCCAGTTCATCAAATACTATAGTAGCGTTCTCGTCGTCACCTACAACAGCAATAATATTTGCATTGCAGCCAAAAGTAATCAGGTTCTCTAAAACGTTACCGGCACCACCCAGGGTGTAGGTTTCTTTAGTGATCTCTACAACAGGAACAGGGGCCTCCGGCGAAATTCTATTGCAATTGCCATAGATATAATGATCTACCATCAGATCGCCTATCACAAGTACTTTTACCCCTTCTTTAATATCAGAGTTCATATTTTATGCTAAAAATTAAAGCTGTTAGCTGCCCATTTAAGTGCTGGCTATTATTCAAAAAACTCTTTTACCCAGTTATTTACAAAGTATTTATCAAAGGCAGGGTTTGCGGTTAAAAAGCTGCCGTTTAATGCGCCGGTTTTCTCCTTTATTTCTAGTACGTTTTTTTGGGCGTTAATATCATCAACAACCACTATATAATCCGCATCAAAAAATTCCGCCTGCCGTATAGCTGTATTGGTTGTTACTAAAATTGCCCCGGCGGCAAGCACCTCAAAGGTACGCATTGTTAAACCGGTTTGCCCAAAGCGCTGAATATCCAACACACTTTTAGATTCGCCAAAGATATTTGCAACATCCTGCTGGGTAAGCTTATTAAAGCTTACATCGGCCCATTGTATGTCTTTATAATAACTCTTAAACGTTTTTTCGAACCAAAAAAACCATTTTGCCGGCGAAAAGAAAAACACAAATGTATCGCTGAAGTTTTTAAACAGCGCCTTTATTACCGTATAACGGTTAGAGTGCAACGTACCCACAAAAGATATAGTGTATTTGCGTTTAGCAGGCACCATATCCTGTTGGTTATACTGATTTGTATAAAACAAATGTTTTAGCTTTAACACCGGATGAGCAGCTACATCGTTAAAATCGAAACTAAAGCATTTGTCAAAATGCTTTAGAATGTAAACCGAGTTTTTGTTGTTGTTATTGATAGAATCGTAAGTGTAATAAATAAGCTTCGCAGCCGGGTTGTTTTTCTTAAAATCTACAATAAAGCTTTGCGGCACAACCTCCCCCTTTATCAGGAAAAAGAAATCGTACCTTTTCCCTTTAATCTGCTCTGTTATATTTTTATAATACTTCTCAACCAGCGTAGTAAGCAAGCTCTTTTTTACCCGGAACACAGCCTTCATCAAAGAATTATTTGATGTGCGTTCGTCAAAAAAATCCACCCCGTAACCGTTTGCTATAATTGCATCACAAATAGACACCTCGTACCCAAAAAACCTGGGGCCAATAAAAAGTACCGACTTTTTTGAAGCAGCCATTATTTAAATAAGCCTTTATCCTTCATTTCCTGTAACGATTGCTGATACTTGTCGGTTTTAATTTCCTGTGTATTTACCCAGGCTGCAAACTTTGCTATACCCTGTTTAAAATCAATCTTTGGCTCAAAACCCAGCACCGATTTAATTTTGGTGAGATCGGCAAAGTTATGCCTGATATCTCCTAAACGATAATTGCCTGATATAGTAACAGGCACTGTTTTACCATAGTTGGCCATCAATTCTTCTACCACCGTATTAACTTCGGTAGCAACACCCGTACCTACGTTGAACACGCTATTATTAGCTTCGTCTTTTTCGATACCCAAAATGGTGGCATCAACTACATCATCAATAAACACAAAGTCGCGTGTTTCCTTACCGTCCTCAAAAACATTAATGCCTTTATCGTTTTTAATAAGAGTTGAAAATATAGACAGGATACCTGTGTATGGGTTTGATAATGACTGGCCAGGGCCATAAACATTCTGATAACGGAATGCCACCGGTGCTATGCCAATTGTAGGGCAAACCGTCATGATCATTTGCTCCTGGTTTTGCTTGGTTATGCCGTATACTGATGACGGGTGAATTTTTGATTCCTCGTCGGTTGCAACCAGTTGCAATGGTTTTTCACAGCCAGGGTATTTTACTTCAAAATCACCAGATTGCATATAATCATCTGTGCGGTGTTTTGGATAAACATAACCTAATTCTTCACTGTGGTATTTACCCTCGCCGTAAATAGAACGGGATGAAGCGATAACTATCTTTTTAACACTGTGCGGGTTGTTCGCCAGTATATCTAACAGTAAAGCTGTACCACCAATGTTTACATCGGTGTAGCGCTTTATCTGGTACATAGATTGGCCTGTGCCGGTTTCGGCAGCCAGGTGAACAATTACTTCCTGATCTTTGATAGCTTCGATCAGGTCTCTTTCAGATTCAACAGTTCCTTTAATAAATTTAACCTTACCCACTATAGATTTATATAACGGGGACGCTTCCTCCGGGTTTTCACCGTGAATCTGCTTCGACAGGTTATCTAAAATAGTTAGGGCGTGCCCTTTTGCGATGAGTTTAAGTGCGAGGTTTGAGCCTATAAAGCCTGCCCCGCCTGTAATTAATACTTTCATTTAATAAAATTGCCTTTTGAGTCTGTTTTTTCCCAAAGTTCTGTTTGGGGGTTGTATCGTTTTAAAATTTTTGCCGGGGCGCCCGCTATCACACAATAATCAGGAAAAGTGCCGCGCAGTACAGAATTTGAACCAACAACGCATTGCTTACCTAAAATAGTTCCGGCCTGTAAAACAGCGCCATAACCTATAAAGCAATTTTCGCCTACTGTGGTTGTTTTTCCGAGATGTTTTTGTTTGAGGATATGTGTACCGATATCGGTATAATCATGATCTACATTGGTGATGAACACATTGCCAGATATAGTGGTATGGCTGCCAATACTTAAAGTATCATCAGAACTGATGATATGGAAGTTTTGGCCTATGGATACGTCTTCATTAATAATAATACGCCCGTTATTATGGGTTTCTATCCGTAAGCCTGGGAAAATGCGCACTTTGTTGCAGATAGTAACCCCTTTGCCACCATATATAAATGTAGGTTTAGCAACATAGCTGTATATTCCTATGTGCTTTATCAATAGTCTTACAAAAATTGTCCTGATAAACCAGGCAAGTTTATATAGCATTTATTGCTTAATTAAATTTTTTATTATAAACCTCTTTGTAAAAACTAAAGGTTTCATTAAAGCATTTATCCCAGCTGAATTGTTTACTTCTTTGCAGCCCTTTGGATATTAAGATACTGCGCAAAGTTACATCTTCTAACTCAGATAGTTTTTCGGCAACAGCAGCCGGGGTAATATCATTAATTATTAATGCGGCATCGCCTGCCACTTCGCCAAGCGATGATAAATTATTTGTTATAACCGGGCACCCCGCTCTCATAGCCTCCAATAATGGTATACCAAACCCTTCATACAGCGATGTGTATAACAGGCAGTGCGCGTTATTATATAATTCGTTTAGCTCAGTATTGTTAATACCGGTCAATTTACAATATCTGCCGGGTAAATGGGTGTCTAATGCTAAGCGCTCTGCCGGGCTAAATTCTCCGCCGCCAACCATAACCAGTTTTAGGTGAGGCATGTTTTTCAATGCTTCTGGAATAATGTCAAACTTCTTATATCCTTCCCGCTTACCTACAAATAAAACATATGTTTTATCTAGGTTTAATTGATTTTTAAACAACCTGCTCCCCTGTTTCTGCAAAGGATAAAACACATCGCTAACACCGTGGTAAATAACTTTAATCTTGTCTTCGCTTATATTGGGATAATAATGTAACAGATCGCGTTTGGTGCTTTCGGATATACAGATAATTCCATCCGCGTTTTTTAACCCGATAGCTGTTAAGCCAATATGAATAAGTTTGCGCGGAAATTTAGAGGCAAGCCCCCTTTTATGCGTAAAATCGTGCACTGTAAATATATTAACTACACTTTTTTGAAAACAGGTACGGTAATAACTGTTATGATAAAGCGACTTTGCCGGTAAGCGTTTTGTTAGCGGTAAATAACGCAGTACAGAAACCGGTAGCCTATCCTCTATTAGTACTTTAATCTTTTTTTTGTCGAGCGAGTTAAGTATCTCCTGCCCATCGTTATTTAGATTTTCAGCATCTGCTGACTGGATAATTAAATTAACGTTATTTTGTTTTATAAAATTCACTAATAATTCTTTCCAATAAGTTGATGCGCCGCCAAATTTTTGAATTTGAAACACGATGCTGTCTAAATAAATATCAAAATAGGTTTCCATATATATATTAAAAGATAAGTTCGGGTTTAGCAACTTTTCTTTTTTTATAAACGATTAGAAAGAAGAAAACGAATGCGGGCAAAAAGTATATAGATATTTTATAAAAATCGGTAAAAACAAGTGCGATGTTTAGATAAAGAAAAACCAAATAATAAAATATGATATACCCTTTATATCCTGCTTTTAGTTTATTAACTATTCTTTTAATTTTCTTAATTATATAACCCGTAAAAAATGCAGATAAAAATGGAAGGAAAGCAGCCCCGAACCAACCAAAGCTAACATACCCCCAAAGAGAGATAGGGAGCCTAAGCCCGCCCGACGCTATTTCAGAAATATCATTTGTATCATTTAAAACCATAAGTGTCCATACTGATGGGTTCCATTTAAAGTTAAATGGAATTAACCCGCCAAAAAACGTTAGCCCGTAGGTATAATTAACATGATTGTTTACAAATGCTTCTAAAAAACCAAGTTGATCCATTATATCCGGAGCGCCCGAAGCTATAATATCAGCTGCTGTTTGTCCGTCTATTAAGTTAACAAAACCGCTATCCGGGAAAAAGTAAGATGCAATTACCCAAAAACTGCTGCCAATTGAAAAGAAAATAACTATAAAGGTTATATAGCTAATAAATGCCAAACGGTTAGCCTTCATAGAAATAATTATTGACATAATTAGTAACAAACCAGTAATGGTTTCTGAACGGCTTAATGAAACCAGTACAAGTGACATACCGGTAATTATCATTAAAAATGTACTGATTTTTCGCTTATCGTAAAAATCTATTAAAAAAAATGGTAGTAAGATTTGAATGAATTGTTTTGCAGTACGATAAAACAATGCAACATGTTGATACCTTGGCTGATAAACACCCTTAAATTGTTTAGCTGAATATGGGTCGGCTGCAAACATTGGTATATACCCCATATATACAAAGCATAAGGCCATTACTACTAAACTCACTAAAAAAAAACGGCGTGATATAAACAGGATTCTTTTTTCGAATGTAGAGGAATAAATTGCAGTTTCTACAGTGGCAAATTGCATTACAAAATCTATGATGCTAACTTTTTTCCACTTATATCCTAATATTAAACCTATGATAAAAAATAAAGCGCCAACGATGTTAATATTTATATATAACCTTACAATGTCTGGCGGAGCAAGTACATCAAAATCAAATATGCAAACAGGAACTATGTAAGCAACAAAACACAGCCCAATTGCGCTATGGTTAAATACGTTCTTACGGCTAAACCATATAAAATACGTGCCAATGGCAAAAATGCATAGTGTTAAACATAAAATAATTTTGTCGGCCATAATTATTTTATTTTAATTTAAATCCGTCTCTTAAAGCTCTTAACAATTCTTTCTGTTCAGCATTTTGATATCTCAAGTATATAATTCCTCTTGTAAATAATGTATAAATTAAAGCAATTTGCTTAGCAGGAAATGATAGTATCTTATTAATGAAGTAGATTCTGTTTCGATTTAAATAATATATAGAGAACAACGAAACACCCCCGCCAGTACTACTGCTAACTTTATGAAAAATTTCCAGCTGGGGCATGTAAAATATTTTAAAACCTTTATTTACTGCGCGGGCAATAAAGTCTGTATCATCATAATAAACAAAGTACTTTTCGTCCATTAATCCAACACTATCAAAAACCTTTTTACTAAGTAACATAAAACAGGTTGGGGCATAATTAAAATAACATGCATTATTAAATTGAGAACCGTCCTCTTCATCAACCCCGCAATGAGTTACTATTGCTTTATACCTGTCGAGGTTCCCTCCTGCCATCCAGATAGTTCGTGTATTATAGTAAAATATTTTAGGTATAATGATATTTTCGTTAGCTTGTACCGCATAGTTAACCATTTTTTCGATCAACAATTTATCATCAAATTCAATATCGTTATTTAGTAGCAAAACAAAATCTGAATTTGCCTCTAATGCAAGCTTAATCCCTTGATTATTGCCTTTAGCTACCCCATAGTTTTCTGAATTTTCAACATGGATTATTTCTGAAACCGGATAACTGTTTTTTAGCTTCGCAATTAATTCATGGGTTGCTGCAGATGGTGAATTATCAATAATATATAATTCATAATTTTTAAAAGTTTGAGCGCTTAAGCTTTTAAAAAAACCTTCCAACACATCATCGCATTTATATAAAACTGTAACTAAACCTATTTTAAACATTTAAAGAGCGTTTATACTATATATTGTACTTAAGCTAAGCTGTTACCTTTAACCATTCATTTATTTCAAAAGAGTATTTTTTTATAACCCTTGCCGGGCTACCTACTGCTACGCAATAATCCGGGATATCTTTTGTTACAACACTGTTTGCGCCTATCACACAACCTTTTCCTATGCTTGCACCAATTACACATACGTTTTCGCCAAGCCAGCTGCCATCTCCAATTTTAACAACATTTATTTGCTTAATAGGCTGTTTAGAAATGGGCTGAGTGATGTTTTCATATGAATGCAAATTATCAGATATATATACCTTATCTGCTGTTAATACATTTTCACCAATAAAAATTCCTTTGGTTGCATATATGTGGTTAAAATGCCCAATGCTTGTTCCGTTACCTATTTCTAATTTACATTCAGATGCACCTGTGTGCGGCAACGCGGCTAGCCAGGTTTTGTATGCTACAGTAACACGGCTGCCAATATATATATTAAAAGCGCCATCTATTTTTAACGGAGATAATATTTTGGTTTTACTCCCCAGTTCTTTCAATATCAGCTTGTAATAAGGATATATCAGCAGGTAGTAAAATAAGGTTTTTAATTTACTGTACATATTCACAGGTTATATCTCAAATAGTTTGTTCATATGCTATTTAAGCATCCTTTTAAGCTTTAACTTGTTATAAACTAAAATGTATTTTAGCAATTGCCGCAATGCCAATAGCTTATATTTAGTTGATGGAAAACGGCTGAAATTACGATAAAAGGTTTTAATAATTGTATCAATAAGGCTAAGCTGCCGTTCAATCGGGGCGGCTAATCCTGATGTATTTTCGAGATGTACCCGGTATAATGATACCGGGCTGTCCCAAAATAAAATGGCTTTTTCTGCAGCAGCTCTTTGATAAAAAAACCAGTCTTCAGCTTTTAGGTCTTCTGCATATGGCCCAATTATATCGTACATTTTTTTATTAATCATTACCGTAGCACCTGATATGGATGGGTTCAGGATCACCTCTTCCATAATCCCGTCATCGGTACTATATTTTAGTTTATTACCACTATTATATTCAGCCATTGAACTTTGCATAATAACATTGTTGCTGCCATCAATAACTAAGGCATCGCTTACAAGCACTAACTTACCTTTTGCCTCATTCTGCTCTAAAAGTTCAACCCGTTTGGTAATGGTATTACCGTGTAAAATATCATCACTCGCAAGAATTATTATGTATTTACCTTTAGCCCGGGTAACCAGCTCGTTAAGTGTAGCTGTTAAACCTTTATTTTTTCTGTGAAGATAGTTTACAGGTATGTGTTGTTTGTTTTTTTGAACCCACTCGCTTATAACATTATCAGATGCATCTGTAGATCCATCATTAATTATCACAATCTCTTTATTGGGGTAATCATCAGCAACAATGCTGTCCAAAGCATAATTGATATAACTTTGGTGGTTATATGATGGTACAATTACCGATACTTTTGGGTAACTCATTTGAAAAGTAATTTTCTGAAAATAAACACCATAACTATTAAATATATAAAATAGTTTACAGCGAAGGCTATAGTGATGCCTTGTAAATTAAATAGGTTCATACAAACGTAACCCAACAAAACGTAACCTATGCTAAATATTATTTCGGTAATTATATATGCCTTGGTCATGGCTTTTGCTATCATGAGGTAGCCTAATAGCCAGGCTGCAATTTTAAAAAAATCTCCAAGAAGCTGATAAATAAATAATGGTGCCATTGCATCAAACTCAGGTGTATATAACAAATGGATGATGAAAATTCTGATAAAGTAAATTACAAGGCAGCCCGCCAATACTATCGGCATTACAATTTTATAAGTCTGAAAAACTTCTTTTTTTATTTCAGCATCTGTATGCAGAGAAGATAGCTTAGGTAAATAATAAGTGCCTAATGATGTGGTTATCAATAACAAATACCCATCAGAGATCCGCATCATTCCCTGCCAGTATCCGGCATTATTAATACCAAATTTTTGGATTAATATATTGCGAAGAAAAATTTGAGAAAGAGGCGCTGTAATTGCTGATATGATAGTCATTAAACTGAAAGCCGCAAGCTTTTTGGCAAAAACAGGATCCAGCTTTTCATTAAAGTATTTCCATTTAAACCAGGGGCTTTTAACAATCAACACAATTGTTATAAAAACCACTATTGATTGTGCAAGTACAAGTGCATATAAGGCGCCATAAATTTTATATCTGTATACTAAAATTATGGTAAAAAGTAAGCCTATAACACTACCCGCTGTATTTACAATAGTATAGGTTGATATTTGCTTTTTGCCGTTTAATATAGATATAAGCAAACTGTTAACAGAGTATAAAATGATAGTAAAACCAAGTGTATGAATAGCATTTGCATATATGCCCGTTTTAAAAATCCACTCTGAACAATAAGGAGCAGTAAGCAATAAAAGCGTGCCTGTAAATAATGAACAATATATACTGATTCTTAATGATGTGCTAAAAACGGTTCTTAATTTTGCATCATCATTTTCATATTCGGCTGTGTATTTTACTACGCCCGTATTGATAGCGCCATTTGCAAAATTTAATACAACAGTTATAAAATTAGTAAACTGACCAATTAGTGCCATACCGGCGGGCCCTGTAACAAGCGCTACAAATTTGCTGGCAACAAACCCGGATGCTATACGGATAAAAGTAATTAAAGCTGAAAATAACGAGGTTCTTACAAGTTTCAAATGCGTAGTAATTAAGATATGAGTTCCCTGATAACCTTACATGGGTTGCCGCCTGCAACCACATTAGCAGGAATTGACTTTGAAACTAATGAATTACTGCCAATAACAGAATTATCGCCAATTGTAACCCCTTTTAGAACAGTAACATTAAAACCTATAAATACATTTTTGCCAATAATAACCTTTTTGGTTGGTGCACTTGGTAACAATCTTTCCAAAGGGTTAATATGGTGAAAATCTGTGTCCGACACTGTAAAATTGGTCCCTATCAATGTATCGTTACCTATATATATACCTTCGCCCTCACTAATAATACAAGCGTTATTGTTTATATACACATTGCTGCCAATATTTATAACAGATTGTGGTGTACGTGCCTCTAAGTAACAGTAAGTATTATAAAACGAAGGAGAATCATTCACACCAATAGTAACATTTTGATTAAATATAATTTCTCCGTCGCCTTTTAAAAGAGCAGGTGTTAAATACCTTGCACTTCCCTTTACATGTAAGGCTGTAGAAAGTAACCGGTATTTTAGAACCCTTGAGATAGAATATAAGGGGGATACCAATTTACGTATTACCAACCTCTTAATCTTTTTTAACATCAGATCAATACGCGTTTATCAGATCAATCACAGTATCAATTTCTACCTGTTCCATAACAGGGCTTAGCGGTAAACTAATAACCTCTTTATGAATCTGCTCAGAAATTGGGTACGAAAAATTGTTCCACTCGGCATAGGCTTGCTGCTTATGAGGTGGTATAGGGTAGTGAATTACGGTTTGTACACCATTATCTGCCAGGTATTTCTGCAAGCCATCCCGGTCTGCAGCTAACACCACAAATACGTGCCATACGTGCCAATCTGGCGATGCGGCTTTTGGTAAGGTTATTTTGGAGTTGTTTATTCTCTGCAGGTATTGGTTTGCAACATATCGCCTAACCTCTGTTTCTTTATCCAGATATTTTAGTTTAACAGATAAAAGCCCAGCCTGTAATTCATCCAATCTGCTGTTTACACCTTTATAAAGGTTTTTATATTTTATATGCGAGCCATAATTCATTAGCGCCCTAATGGTAACAGCAAGTTCATCATCATTAGTAGTAACTGCACCCGCATCACCCAGCGCACCCAAATTTTTACCCGGATAAAAACTGAACCCGGCCGCATCACCCAAATTACCGGCCTTAACACCTTTGTTAGATGCACCGTGCGATTGCGCGCAATCTTCAATAACTTTTAAGTTGTGTTTTTTCGCAATTGCGTTTATCTTATCCATATCACATAGCTGCCCGTATAAATGTACCGGCAGTATTCCTTTGGTACGGTTTGTGATTTTACTTTCCAGCAAGGCAGGGTCAATATTATATGTAGCAATATCAGGCTCTACTAATACTGGTACAAGGTTATTTGCCGATACCGCAAGTATGCTGGCTATATAGGTGTTAGAGGGCACTAAAATTTCATCACCATCAGCCATGTAACCTAATTCTTTATAGGCCCTAATAATTAATATTAAAGCATCAAGTCCGTTTGCAACACCAATGCAGTGTTTTACACCGTTGTAAGCCGCAAATTCTTTTTCAAATTTTTTTAAATCTTCTCCCAGGATATACCAGCCAGAGTTTAATAATTTTTTAAATGCCGCATTTAGTTCCTCTTCATATTGAAGATTTATCTTTAATAAATCTAAAAATTTAATCATTTTTTATCGGGTTGTAATTATCCAGAATATATTGCTGGTTTGTATTTGTATCTATCAGGTTTAAGTTAAGCTTAACACCTTCTTTGGTGATATATCCTTTATGTTTAGCCGGGTTTCCGTACCATATAGTATATGGGGGAATGTTTTTGGTAACTACGCTACCCGCCCCTATTAAAGCATATTCGCCAATTTCAATACCGGCAACTATAGTAGTATTTGCACCTATAGAAGCGCCGGCTTTAACCAGGGTACGTTCAAATCGTTGCGGATAAACTTTAGATCGTGGCAATAAATCGTTGGTAAAGGTAACATTTGGGCCAACAAATACATTGTTTTCAAGTGTAACGCCATCCCAAAGCTGAACACCGGATTTTACCGTAACATTATCACCAACTATAACATCATTTTCTATAAAGCAATTGCAGTTAATATTACAGGCAGAGCCTATTGTAGCCCCGCTAAGCACTACAGAAAACTGCCAGATAAACGTATTATCACCAATTTTATCTGTTTGCACATCTGCAAGCGGATGGATGTGCTTACTCATTTATATACTGTAAAAATGATTCATATTCACGTAAATAATCCTGTTCATTATATTTATGAGATGCAAATACCAAACAAATAGAGCCCGACGAGAAATTGATCTCTGATGCCCATATCCCAGGCGGAATATGCAAACCAATATAAGGCCTGTTTAATTGTACAATGCGTTTTGTTTTACTATCATCAAGCAGCACTTCAAAACTTCCGCTTGCGGCAATTAAAAACTGGTGGCATTCTTTATGGGCGTGCGCCCCACGTGATTCTCCACCCGGAATATCATATAAATAAAATACTCTTTTTACGGCAAATGGAATTTCAATATCGTTATGTACAGGAGTAATATTACCGGCACGGTTTTTTATGCGCGGCATTTCATAAACCGAACAATCATAAACTGTTTTCATTGATTATTTGATTTTTTTGGAAGCTGTAAAATTGTCATAATCGCGTTCATAATCCTGCTCATCGTAGCCGGTAGATGCTACTACAAAGGCAAGCGAGTTTGTGGAAAAATTTTCCATGTGGCGCCATATATTGTTTGGAATATATAAGCCATAATAAGAACGGTTAAGCGTAAATGTTTTTGTTTCGTGGCCATCGTTTATAATTACATCAAAACTACCCGATAATGCAATAATAAGTTCCTGGTTGGTTTTGTAACTATGCCCCCCCCTCTGCTCTCCTCCCGGAACATCGTAGATCCAATAGGTTCTTTTAATTTCAAACGGAACATGGTTACTTTCTTCAAGGAACGAGAGATTTCCTCTTTCATCAAGTATTTTGGGGAGATTAACTAGTTTAACATCGGGTAATATCATATATACTGAAACGATAAATTATCTTCTAAAAGGCATCAAATATAAAATCAATTATTAACATAACAGTAATTAAAAGACTATATCGGTTTCTACTTATACAAAGCAGTGATATTCTTTTTTTAAAACCATGTTATTTATTAAAAATTGATTTTAAACGATGATCCCATACGCCGCATCTTAAACATTAAATTACATTAACTGTTTTAGCTATGCCACAATTTTATTTTGGTTTTAAATATATAGTAAGCCCAGGGCAAACTAATTATGATAGAAATAAATGCGTAACCGCCAACTACCCCTATCATGCCAATGTATTTGCCTAAGCATAATGTTGAGATTCCGCATAATACACCCACCACAATAGAATTTACCAAAAAGGGCTCCTGTTTATGGCAGCGCAGATAAGTAGCCCACGAAAATATCAGCTGATTGGCTATAGTTACCAGACAAAGTAACAGCATAGGTGCAAGCGGTAAAAATCTGTATCTAAACGAGTTATTGAAATAATTAAGTATCAAAAGCAACGCATAAAATACCGCCACACCTAAAAAGTTGACCGATAGTAAACTTTTGAGTGTGCGATTAAAAAGTGCATTTAATTCGCTGAATTTTTTATGTGCCACGAGTGAAGAGAACACCGGTACTTTTGTAGTTATCCAGCTCATAGATAAGTTAGAGATACCGTTTAGGATCTGTAACGACATACCCATTTGCCCGGCTATTATTTTACCTGAAAAAGCAAACAGCACCGGGTTAAATAACTGGAAGATAAAATAGCTGCTTACCCAACTGAGCGCTATACGCCATTGAAACGGGAAGATCTCCGTCATGTAGTGAATTACCGCCTCGCCTTTATTTTGCCAGATAGATACCAGTTTAACCCTTCTTTGCGAAAAGAGGATCTGCCCATAATTGATAAGGATAGAGATTAGCGAAGCCAGCGCGCTGGAATAAAGCTTAAACCCCAATGCAAAAAACAGGAATAGCAGAACCGCATTGGTGGTTTTTTGCACCATACGCACCTTGGCCATATCTTTCACTTCGCCCAAGCCATCTATAAAGGCCAGTATGGGGTCAATAAACATGTTTAGCGAGGTAGCTAAACACAGCAGCAACCAGGGATTCTGCCAGTTTACATGATCATTCTGATCATACTTTGAAAAAAAATAATACCCCGCCGCCAGCAGCAGGAAAAACAACACTATACTGATAACGCCAAACCATTTAATGAAAAAGCGGAGCAATGAGGAAAGTCTGGATCTGTAATGATCATCGCCGACTAATTGGTTCCCCTCCCATTTTAAGTGGGCAAATTCGTGTGCAGTATACTGCGTGATTATGGCACTGAGCCCGAGCTCAAAAAACACCTGGATTGCCAGGATACTGGCGAAGGTATAAAAATAGCCGCGCTCATCGCCCGTCAGAAAAATCCCTATAAACACAACGGAGCCTATGCCCCCCAAAGCCTGCACTGCCCTGGAGAGAAGTGTGAAAAGGATCGCTCCGTCTACCCCGAATTTTTTAAAAGTTTTCCTGATGAATGATAGCACCTTAACCGTTTATGTAATCTTTAATCACATCAAGCATATAATCGTAATGGCTCTCATTCAATCCCGGCCAAACGCCCAGCCAAAACGACTGGTTCATAATGGTATCGGTATTGGCCAGATCGCCTACGGTACGGTGCTGAATGTTGGCATAAGCCGGCTGGCGCAGTAAATTACCGCCAAACAGCAGCCTTGTACCAATCATTTTTTCTTCCAGGTGCTGCACCAGCATGTGCCTGTCGGCCGCATCGCCTTCGCGCAGGGTCATCAGGAAACCAAACCATGACGGATCGCTGTTGGGCGTTGGTTCCGGAAGGATAAAGATCTCTTCCAGTTCTTTCATGCGCTCATAAAGAGCTTTATAATTTTCGCGGCGGCGCTGCACAAAATGATCTAACTTCTTCAGCTGAGATACACCAAAAGCTGCCTGCATATCAGTAACCTTTAGGTTAAACCCAATGTGCGAGTAAGTATATTTATGATCGTAACCGTATGGCAGTGTACCCAACTGCTGCGAAAAGCGGCAGCCACAGGTATTGTCTTTACCGGGTTCGCAGTAGCAATCGCGGCCCCAGTCCCTAAAACTTTCGGCAACTTTGGCCAGCTCTGGGTTGTTTATCAGTACGGCCCCACCCTCACCCATGGTAATGTGGTGCGCCGGGTAGAATGAAAAAGTAGAAATATCACCAAATGTGCCTGTTTTTTGGCCGCGGTAGGTTGCGCCTAACGAATCGCAATCATCCTCTACCACCCACAGGTTATATTTTTTTGCCACACGCATCACCTCATCCAAATCGAATGGGTTACCCAGCGAATGCGCTATCATAATAGCTTTTGTTTTTGGCGATACGGCCGCCTCAATATCTTCGGCCTTAACGTTGTGCGTGGCAATATCCACATCAACAAACACCGGGATAGCGCCAAATTGAATCATCGGGTTCACCGTGGTAGGGAAACCAGCCGCAACAGTAATTACTTCATCACCGGGTTTTACGGCCCTATCGCCCAGTTTGGTAGATGTAAGCGCGTAAAATGCCACAAGGTTGGCAGATGAGCCTGAGTTAACCAGCAAAGCTTTTGGCGCACCAAAATACTTGGCAAAATCGTATTCAAAAGAATTGGCGAAACGCCCGGCGGTAAGCCAGCCATCCAGCGCGGCATCAACACCGTATAAAATATCTTCTTCATCCATCACTTTACCGGTTACCGCTATGTAGTTTTTACCCGCGATAATTTCCCTCGTGGTGTTTTTTTTGATGACAGCAGCCAACTGATCTTTAATTGTGGAGTCGATATTTTTAAAAGGTTGCATTATTGTGTGTTTAGTGCTATGTCTTTATTATTAAGGCTTATATCCGCCTGCTATTTATTTATCCCGTCTTGTCTCTTGATTCTTATCTCTTGTATCTAATCCTTCTCTATTGCTTATACCAGTCAATGGTCTTTTTCAGCGAGGTTTCAAAATCTATCTGCTGTTTTACACCGATATCTTTCTTTATTGCCGAGGTATTCGGTATGGAGATAGACGATTGCGTCGGGTAGACTTTTGAGTACTTAAAAAGCACATCAATCTTATTCGGAAAGTTAGAGGTGATCTTCGCCGTAAGATCTTT
>Ga0247734_1000119_pt1 | contig 70789 bp, 60 predicted proteins | sample UWRJL103311B2_FD_180933 | JGI IMG/M metagenome (GOLD analysis project Ga0247734, IMG submission 180933) | Plant litter microbial communities from Arlington Agricultural Research Station in Wisconsin, United States - UWRJ-L103-311B-2 | ecosystem: Environmental > Terrestrial > Plant litter >... | reverse complement strand
GTATGCCGGTGCCCTCCAGCGCCTTGCGCAAGGCGTGTTCGACACCGAATTCTCCCGCGAGCGCGGGTGCCCTGCGGCCGGCGACGAGATCAGCTGCAATGAGGATCTGCCGCCCCGAAGCATGCGCGATCGCCCGAAGCGTAAGCTGAAGTTCCTGCTCGGGTAGATCGAGACGGACAGTCTCCTGGGCGAACGCCGGAACCGGGATGACAAGGCTGGTCGCCGCGGCAAGCGCGATGCTCGCCGCGTAATTGCGGTACTTCATGATAGAACCCCCCTTGGGTTTGCGGCAGGCTGGAACGCGCCTGCTTCACAAGGGGATGAGTGTCCCGGTAGTCCGAGGGACACTCATGCCGATAAATTTATTTGGTCTTAGTGGCGAGTTGCAGCTGCCCTCCCGTTTCACGGACCGTGAGCCCGAGCAGCGTCGCAAGCGACCGCGCGAGCTTGCCCGGATCATCGACCCGAAACACGCCGGACACCCGGGTCTCTCCCAGGGCAGGATCCGCCAGCACGATCCTGGTGTCCGAGAATTGATTGGCAAGCTCCACGATCCGGGCAAGACGCTCGGAATGAAAGTCCAGCTGCCTCATCGCCCAGGCAACGTCCGCGGGGTTGACCGGTACGGGCGCGTCCGGTGGTGCTCCATCGGCATACTGGACCTTTTGCCCCGGTTTCAGGCGCACCGGGGCCGCTGGACGGCCGGAGGAACTGGACAGCACGTCCACTGCCCCGCGCAGCAATTGCACTTGCGTGATCCCGGCCTTGTCCAAGCTTACGTCGAAGATCGTTCCGCGGGCGACGACCTCGCTGCCGCCTGCGGCCACTACGAAAGGACGAGCCTCGTGAGCTACGGTGAACCGGGCCCGGCCCTGCTCCAGTCGCAGTGAGCGCCTGTCAGCTCCGAATGACACCAGGAGCAGTGTGCCGCCGCCCAAGGTTATATCCGATCCGTCGGAAAGTCGAACCTGCCGTATCTCCCCTGCCCGCGTCCGGTAAGCCGCCGCAGGTACCAGACTGGACGCTGCAGCCCGCACCGCGGGCATGTCCGGCATCGCGGCGGGGGAAAGCAGCAGGCGCCAGCTGACGAAACCGGCGACCGTCAGGCATGCCAGCGCCGCCACTTTGGTCCGGCGCAGCCTGGCACGCACGGGTTCGGGATCGGGAAGCGCCTCCCAGTCCACTTGCTTGCCGGCGGAATAGAGGTTGGCCACGCGGTTGTAAGCGGCGCGGTGCAAGGCGCCTCGCGCGAGCCAGTGCTCGAACGCTGCGCGATGCTGTTCGGCGTCCGGCCCTCGCATGAGCACGAACCATTCGGTAGCTTCCAAACGGAGCTGCCCTTTCTGGAACGGATTGTGGTTGTCAGTCATCGGCGTGAACCCTGTGGTCGAGGTAGAGCAGGGCTTTCTTCATATGATATTTGACCCCGCGCACGGTCAGCTCCAGTCGATCGGCGATCTGCTGGTACGTGAGTTCTTCCTGGCGATGGAGGCGGAAAACCTCCCGCGTTCGGGCCGGAAGTTCCGCAAGCGCCTGCTCGTAGCGCCGCAGGAAATCGGAGGCTTCCATCATCCATTCCTGTTCGGGCAGAACGGCAAGATCGACATCGTCGATCGGCACGTGGACCGCCCGGTCCCGTAGCCGCATCCGTTTCGATCGACCCCACAGGAGGTTGCGCGCGATCGTGCGCAGATACGCTTCGGGCGTACGAAGCTTGCCGGCCGGCGCTGCTGAAACGAAATTGACGAACGTGTCTTGAACAAGGTCGTGAACCTCATCGTGATTTGAAATGGAGCGCCGGATGAAGCGTGCGAGACGCGGCGCTTCCGAGCGAAAAAGGCGGTCGAGCAGGCGATCGCCCGCTCCCTCATCCGGCACGCAGATATCCTGCTCGGGCTCATTCATGGCCGCACACGTGGCCGACGGGGCCCGTACGGACGGCACTATTTCCAGTTATCAATGGCATCAGAGCTTACCGATCAACATGGCGCGCGGCACCGTGCCCCTTCGGGACCTTGCCGACACTCACAGCTGTTACGGTCGACCTCGATACGGTCGAGCGCTCTTGGCCCATCGCCCTCGAGAAGGCGACGATGCAGGCACAATGCCGTCACTTGCCTCCCGGGGCAAGCGCAACCTGTCACTCTCGCAGCCAACTACAGGCGAGCGTTCGCGCCCCGCTATTGCTGCAGGAGCGGCGGTCGCCCAGCATATTTTACTTTCTCATGGGCCCGTCAGAGCTGACCCTGCATCCTTCGGGTCAACTCCACAAGAAACGTGGTTACTGCTCTGATGCGTGGAATCCGCTGCAGGTCCGAGTGCATCACCAGCCAGTACGTAAGCTTTGCTTCAATCTCCTCGGGAAGAAGGCGAACGAGGCGATCGTCACCTTGTGCCGCCAGCACGTGCAACATGCCGGCCCCGGATCCCGATGCGACGGCAGCCTTCTGAGCCGCACTCGAGCTCGACCGGAAGACCACCGTGCCGCCGAGCCTTGCCTTGTTCAAAGCAAGCAACTCCGGAAAGTCGACAAGCTCGTCAACGTAGGAGACGAAACTGTGCTCGGCCAGATCTGCGCGTGTAGCGATCGGCTTATGTCGAGCGAGGTATTCAGGTGAGGCGTAGAGACCGAGCCGGTAGTCGACGAGCTTGCGGGCTACGAGTTTTCCGCGAGGTGGCCGGCTGACGGTAATGGCAATATCAGCTTCGCGGCGGGACAGACTGAACGTGCGGCTTTCAGGTGCCAGCTCCAGCGCGAGATCAGGATATTTTTCGTGCAGTTCCGCGATGTGGGGCGCGACAAGATACGTTCCGAAGATTTCGGGCGTTGCAAGGCGGACCGTACCCGAGACATGTGTATCGCGCTGCGCGGCACTACCAGCGGCGAGAATCAGTTCACTTTCCACGCGTTCGGCGTGGCCTATTAACGCGGAGGCGGCATCCGTCGGGGTCAGGCCTCGGGGAGAACGATCGAACAACCTGGAACCGAGCGTATTCTCCAATGCCGACAGTCGACGTGACACCGTGCTGTGATCGATGCCCAACCGCCGCGCCGCTGCAACGGTATTGCCCTCCCGCACGATGGTAAGAAAAGCGATCAGCTGATCAGACGTGAGCATGGGGAAATTTGCACACCTGTTGCGCGAAAATGCGCCTGTCTGCGCACAGTTCGGTGCAGTAGTAACCGCTCGACCCATCAAGGGCGAGAGGATTTCATCCGATGCGTGCCATAACTCACCTTATCGCAGGGGCGCCGGCGCCTTTGGTTGGAGCGCGCACCGGGGACGTTTTCAATCCGTCGACCGGTCAGGTCCAGGCGCAAGTCGAACTGGCTACGCCTGCACACTTGGACAAGGCAGTTGCCGACGCCAAGGCGGCGCAGGTTGCCTGGGCTGCACAAAACCCTCAACGCCGAGCCCGCGTGATGTTCCGCTTCAAGGAACTGATCGAACAGAACATGGACGAGTTGGCCGAACTGTTGAGCCTGGAACACGGCAAGGTGATCGCGGATTCCAAGGGGGATATTCAACGGGGTCTTGAAGTGGTTGAGTTCGCCTGCGGCATCCCGCACCTGCTCAAGGGCGAATATACCGAAGGGGCCGGGCCGGGCATCGACGTCTATTCCATGCGTCAGCCCCTTGGCGTGGTGGCGGGCATCACCCCGTTCAACTTCCCCGCGATGATCCCATTGTGGATGTGCGCGCCTGCCATTGCCTGCGGAAATGCGTTCATCCTAAAGCCATCGGAGCGCGACCCCTCCGTCCCAGTGCGTCTCGCCGAACTTGCCCTGGAGGCGGGATTGCCCGCCGGGATCCTCAACGTCGTCCATGGCGACAAGGAAATCGTCGATGCCATACTGGATCACAAGGACATCAGGGCCGTAAGTTTCGTGGGTTCGTCTGACATCGCGCAGTACGTCTACGGACGCGGCGCCGCCAATGGCAAGCGGATGCAATGTATGGGCGGGGCCAAAAACCATGGCATCGTGCTGCCCGATGCCGATCTCGATCAAGCGGTGGCCGATATTATCGGTGCCGCTTACGGTTCGGCGGGTGAACGCTGCATGGCGCTGCCCGTGGTCACCCCGGTGGGAGACGCGACGGCCGAGACGCTGCGCGCAAAGCTGATCACTGCGATTGAAGGCTTGCGCGTCGGTATTTCTACAGATCCTGACGCTCACTACGGCCCAGTGGTCGGAGCCGCGCACAAGGCGCGTGTGGAAAATTACATCCAGATGGCCGCTGACGAAGGAGCGGAAATCGTGGTCGATGGCCGCGGCTTCTCGCTTCAGGGCTTTGAGGACGGCTTTTTCCTCGCTCCGACGCTGATCGATCACGTCAAGCCCGAGATGCAGAGCTACCAAGAGGAAATATTCGGTCCGGTTTTGCAGATACTGCGCGCGCAGACTTTCGAGGAAGCCCTAAGCTATCCCTCGAACCACCAGTATGGCAACGGCGTGGCAATCTTCACGCGTAACGGTGACTATGCCCGCAAGTTTGCTAGCAACGTGGAAATCGGAATGGTGGGCATCAATGTACCGATCCCGGTTCCGGTAGCCTACCACTCGTTTGGTGGCTGGAAGCGTTCGGGTTTCGGCGACCTCAATCAGTACGGTATGGACGGCGTGCGTTTCTACACGCGTACGAAGACCGTAACGCAACGTTGGCCGAGCGGCGGGGCGGTCATCGACCAAAGCTTCGTCATCCCTACGATGAAGTAACGCTCCCCGCCTTCGAAAACGCAAACTGGCCGCTCCGGATACCGGGGCGGCCTTTTTCCGATTTTGCAGCCGCCGGGTGCTGTTTCACGTCGTGCCGCATTGCTAAGCGGAGTAAGCCTGGTGACCATGTTGCTTTTCGTGAAGTACGGGCACCATTCCAACGGGCGCTGCGGTCCATGCGGAACCGCGACCGTAACGCCCAGCCCAACCGCTATCGCGTCGAACTCGAAGCCGGAAGCGGTGAACGCATCGCCGATAGACGTCGAAATCCGCTCAGATTCTACGCGTTCCACTCGACCGAAACCTACGCCGATGCAGGTATCAAACTCCCGGTTTATCCGTCGTCAGGGAAGGCGCGGGTGAGAATGCTTGCCCCGTCAACGCGTTGTACTGGGATCCTGGCGCGGCATCGCGACAAGCTCGGCAAAAATCGCCGTATGGAGATGTCTTATCGCACGTGGGATCGCCAAAGCAGCGAGGACCAGGCCGCGACGCGCACGCAGGGCGAACGCTTCCTCGCTGCGCTGCAGTTCGCTTAGACTTCTCGCGGGGCTTTGCGATGGAGAGGCGCGGGTGTCAGAGACCTTTACCGGCACCGCGTAATCACGTTAAACGTCAGCGATCGCCCGCTACGCATCGCGCCGTGGGCGATGACGCCGCCGCGGCGCAGTGTGTTTATGGACGCTTCAAGGCGCGAATGATAGCGGTGCCTGACGATTGGCCACGCCGGCCGAATCAGGCCGCCAGGCTCAAGAGTGGCGCCGAATTGAACGCGACGTGCGTGACCTCGTCCGTATGCACCTTGAACGAGGCCAGCCGCACCGAACCGAAAGCTGTGGTGAGCGCCGTATCGGCAGCGTCGCGCCCGCAAGCCATGAGGATGCGCCCGATCCGGGGGACCCGGTGACGGGCATCGAAGCTATGCCACTCGCCCCCCAGGTACACTTCGAACCAGGCGTGGAAATCCATCGGAACATCGACCGGATCGACCCCGATGTCACCGAGATAACCGCTGCAGTAGCGCGCCGGGATATTCATGCAGCGACATAGCGCGACCGCGAGATGCGCAAAGTCCCGGCACACGCCGACGCGCTCATTGTAGGCTTCCCAGGCGGTTCGCGTGGACCGCGCATATTGGTAGCCGTACGTAAGATGGTCATGGACGAAGTCGACGATGGCCTGGACACGCTGCCAGCCCGGCGCGACGTGCCCGAAATGCCACCACGCGCTCTGGCACAGCAGGTCGGTCTCACAATAGCGGCTCCCGACCAGATACAGGAGGACCTCGTGCGGCAGATCCTTCACGTCATGTTGTATCGCAAAAGGGCTCTGCCGGTCGGGAAGCCCGCTGTCCTCTATCGTGAAGTCGCACGATACCGTGGTGAACCCCACCGGCAGCGTCATGCGAGTGCAGATGTTGTCGAAGGCATCGCGGTAATCGTGAGTTGGTATCGAACTGCTCGTCTCGATGCGATGCGGGGTAATAAGGTCGGGAAATCGCGAAGGCCTAGGGGACAGCATGGAAATCAACGGGGTAGGCGCACTGGTTTCTAGGACCAGTTCATAGCCGGCACGGATAAGCATATGTGACCTTCAACTTCGAGGCGTGATCTAGCAACACAAAAGCCCCAAAACGGTCGAGAGTTTCTCAGATGAAATATTATTGGATAATAAACTCGCGTCTGTGCAATAGTGGTCATTTGCATCGAGGTTGATCTCGTCAGGCGATGGGCCTGGCATTACTGGACCTTGAAGCACCGGCGAGGTGCCGGGATCCCTAACTTCGCCACGACCGCGCCGGGACGCGGAATCGACCGGGCCGCCGAACGGATCGGATCAGGAAGTCGTCCGCACGCCGGTTCTTCGCTCTGCGGCGATCACGCGTCAACGTGGAGGGAATCTTCACGGCATCCGGCATCGGCGCGTTTCTCAAATCATCCTCGCCGAGGGAATCCCGGAAACCGATCCCGAACATTGCCGTTCAAGCTGTAGTCGCTCGGTCGTGACTGGTCCACGACCCTGCACATGCAGGGAGAGACCGATGGGATCCACAGCGACCATGTCGAACGACACGTTGAAACCCGATGCCGGTACGCCGGGACGAACTCTCGACGCATTGAATTTCTTTCTTGCCGACGTTCGCGACGGTCTCGGTCCTTATCTGGCAATCTACCTGCTGGTGATAAGAGGCCCCTCGCAGGGCTGGAACGAAGCGACGGTGGGCCTGGTGCTCACGATATCAGGGATTATCGGTCTTGTGGCGCAGACGCCTGCCGGCGGTCTCATCGACCGAGCACGGAACAAGCCCCGGATTGTGATTGCGGCGGCCCTGCTCGTTACGCTGAGCAGCCTGTCGCTACCGTTCGTCACGGGCTTTACCATGGTCACGATCACGCAATCCATCGCGGCAGCGGCGGGAGCGTTGTTTGCTCCTGCAATATCGGCGATCACTCTGGGTCTGGTAGGACCCAAGCTTTTCTCCAAGCGGGTTGGCCGTAACGAAGCCTTCAACCATGCGGGCAATGCGGTCTCGGCGGCCCTTGCGGGGGGACTTGCGTGGTCCTTCGGGCCGCTCGTGGTTTTTTGGCTCATGGCTGGCCTGACGGTGGCAAGCGTATGTGTTTCGGCCCGAATCAAGAACGGGGACATCGACAATGCGGTCGCTCGCGGGCTCGATTGCGAATCTGCCGAAGGCTCCGACGAGCCCTCCGGTTGGAAGACGCTGGCCGGCAACCGCCCGCTTATGATCTTCGCGGTTGCTGCCTTCACGTTCCACCTGGCGAACGCGGCGATGCTGACATCGGTGAGCCAGCTGCTGGGCCGCACTGTCGGCACTGACAAAGCCACCTCGCTGACAGCGGCGTGTATCGTCGCCGCTCAACTGGTAATGGTCCCCGTCGCCGTGATAGTCGGCCGCAATACCGAGCGGTGGGGGACCCGACCGATCTTCCTGGTCGCTTTTGGCTTCCTCGCCTTGCGCGGAGCGCTTTACACCTTCTCGACCAATCCGATGTGGCTTGTCGGCGTACAAGCGCTCGACGGCATTGGCGCCGGGATCTTCGGAGCCCTGTTCCCCGTGATCATCGCCGATCTGACAAGGGGCAGCGGTCGTTTCAATGTGAGCCAAGGCGTAGTGTCGAGCGTTTTTGGGCTGGGCGCCGCACTGTCTGCGACACTAGCAGGAGCCATCATCGTGTGGGCCGGATACAATGCCGGTTTCCTGACTCTTGCCATGATCGCCGGGGCCGGGTTTGTCCTCTACCTCGTGGCGATGCCGGAGACTCAGAAATGACCGCGACCGATGCAGCTCGGCGCTGCCGGGAAACACGGGTCGCACGCGGATGAGTTTGGCGACCTATGCGACGTGGGCCATTTGCGCCGCGACCACCGCGGCGGTGATCGTACGGCCGTTTCGCTGTCCCGAAGCGGTCTGGGCCTTGGTAGGCGCGGCCCTGTTGCTGGGATGGGATCTGGTACCTATTCCCGCCGCTATCGGCGCAGTGCTCAAGGGTCTGGACGTCTACCTCTTCCTGGTGGGAATGATGCTGCTGAGCGAAGTCGCCCGCAAGGAGGGGCTGTTCGACTGGGTAGCGTCGAGCGCTGCCATCTATTCCAGGGGGTCCAGCACGCGGCTTTTTACCCTGGTCTACGCCGCCGGAATCGTCACGACCACTTTTTTGTCGAATGATGCGACCGCGGTGGTGCTGACCCCAGCCGTCTATGCCGCTGCCAGGAAGGCGAAAACCGATCCGCTGCCGCTCCTGTTTGCCTGTTCCTTGATTGCCAATGCCGCCAGCTTTGTTCTGCCGATCTCCAACCCCGCCAACCTCGTGCTTTACGGAGGCAAGATGCCACCGCTCGGCCAGTGGTTTTACTCGTTCGCGCTGCCTTCACTGGCGGCGCTCCTCGCCACTTTCCTTGCCTTGCGCTGGACGCAGCGCCGGAGCCTCGCCGGGCCGTGCGATTGCGACGTCTCGCGTCCACCGCTGGCAATCGGCGGTAAGGCCGCGCTCGCCGGCATTGTGGCTACCGCCGTTCTTCTAGTCGTAGCGTCGGCGCGCAACGAGCACCTGGGCCCCCCTACCGCAATCGCCGGGATCGTAACGACCCTCATGGTCTGCGCACTCGCCCGACAATCGCCGGTAATAGTTGCCCGTGATGTTTCCTGGAGCGTTTTACCATTGGTCGCCGGTCTCTTCGTTCTGGTCGAAGCCCTCGAACGAACGGGGGTGATTGCCCATATCGCGCAGGAGCTTCGCAGCGCCTCCGCCAACCCGGAGCAGACCGCAGTTCTTTCCGGCACGACCCTCGCGGCAGCGTCAAACCTGATCAACAACCTTCCCGCAGGTCTTGTCGCGAGCACGGCAGTCGCTCAGGCGCACCCCCCGCGATTGGTGATCGATGCCTTGCTGATCGGTGTCGATCTTGGCCCCAACCTTTCGATTACCGGAAGCCTGGCGACGATCTTGTGGCTCCAGTCCATCCGCCGCGAGGGAGAGGACGTTGGCTTCTGGCGCTTCCTCAAGATCGGGGCGGTAGCGATGCCGCCGGCCTTAGTGGCCGCACTCGGCACTCGGATATTTCTGGGTTGATAAAGTCCTGGTCGCCGAATTCTCGTCGCCTGCCAGTGTGACAAGATCGGCTTACCTCGCCCCAGCCAGTATTTTGACCTATTTTGACCAACACAATGTCAGAGGGACGCTATAAAATATCCTGTTTTCAATCACTTGGTTCGTATATTCTGTCCCACACCGGAGCCATTCCGATCAGGCAGTTTCATACGATTTGTTGGTCATCCTGTTGGTAAAACAGGCCTCGAAGGCAGAAAAGTGGGCCAGGCAGGACCAGATCCGCGACAGCGGAGCCGAGAGAACCGCCATGCTGACCGACCAATTGCTCAACAGCCTCGTCGCCCGCGACAAGCCAATCAAGAAATCCGATGGCGGCGGCCTGCAGATCGTCGTCACGCCCAACGGCAAAGAGCGCTGGCGCCAAGCCTATCGCTTCGATGCCAAGCAAAAGAGCGTCGATGGCGGCGAATATCCCGCAACGAGGCTGCACCGCGCCCGCGTCTGGAGCGAGGAGATGAAGGCCCTCGTCGCCAACGGCATTGATCCGATCGTCCATAAGAAGGACGCGAAGTTTCAGGCCGCCGCCGACCTGACCACGTTCGGCATGCTGACACGCGAATGGATCGAAGCGCGTCGGCCGGCCTGGTCGCCGCGGTATGCCCGCCTCATCGAAGGACGGCTCAAGAGCGACATCCTTCCGATCATCGGCGACAAGCCGATTCGATCAATCCTGCCCCGCACCATGCTCGAGGCCTTGCGCGTCATCGAAGCGCGCGGCTCATACGAGATGACTCAGCCGTGCGACGCTCTATCGCAAGGTCGAGGCCGGCACGTTCCCAAGACAGCTACGGATCGCGGCCCGCTGCCAGGGGGTGGCGTGAGAGTGAGATCAACGAATGGCTGCGTAGTTTGGCGCTATAGCCACCGAAGGGTGTAATTTCGCGGCGGGCGATACCGGCGTCACCAACCTCCACGCCCCGGGCTAGCCTCTGGCTGCCCCGGGCGTAGCTCGATCCGAGAGGGACGCGTATTCAAACGGCGAGATCTCGGCGAGACCTGGCAATGAAGCGGCGTCGGGCTGTTCGCCGGATCTGCAACGCGCAAGCGAGCCGCTTTCCTCGCCGCAGGGTGAATAGAGATGGCGCCTTCGGCCACTGCCACACTGCAATGCCAGCGGCACGTCATGCGCTATCGTTCCGCTTGCCTTCATCCCCGGCAGACGAACTACGGCGCGACGCGCTCCAGAACGCTGCGTATCCGAAAATCCCGGAAAGCAAGGATGCCGTAAATATCGCGAGCGACGCCTGCTCTGTCTGCATCTGCTTGGAGAAGGCCAGCTCGGCGATGAAGAGCGATAGGGTGAAACCGATCCCGGCGACGCCGCCGATCCCTGTCACCATCCTCCATGTAACCCCTTCCGGGAGGGCGGCAAGGCGTAGTCGAGTCGCCAACCAAGTGGCACCCAAGAAGCCGACTGGCTTGCCCACGACCAGTCCGGCGACAATCCCCGCGGCTAAAGGGGAATGCACCGCCTCGCCGATCAGCTCCGACGAGAAGTGCACGCGGATGTTCGAAAGCGCAAACAGCGGAAGAACGACATATGACACCCATGGTGTCAGAACTCTGATCAGCCGCGCTGCAGCCTCATCGGTCGCGGCGGCCATTTCGTGAATGTAGCCGAGGTTGCGCTGCACATCGTGGTGATGCTCGTCGCTTACCGCCGGATCGTCAGTCTGTTGCGCCGCCGCCTGCGCTTGCCTCACGTCGTCGACCGGTTGCTGAACCCGTTCCGCGAACCGCCGTTCGGACAGACGTGCACTGGTCGGCAGGAGAAGACCGATGGCCACCCCGGCAATGGTGGGATGAACCCCGGAGCCTAGGAGACCGATCCAAACGCCCATCCCCAGCAACACATAGGCGATCGTCGCCACCCAGTTCAGCCTCAGGAAGGCGACAATGCCGAGATAGGCCACGCCTGCGACCAGCAGGAACCAGGGATTAAGCGCGGTGGTATAGGCGATGGCGATCACAAGGAGCCCGAACACATCGTCGATCGTTGCGAATGCGAGGAGGACGCCCCGCACTGCGGGCGGCAGAGTCGTCGTGAACATGCCGACTATCGCCAGGCTGAAGGCAGTATCCATCGCCGCCACCGTTCCCCACCCGTGCTGCGTGCCCTCGCCCAGGTTGAACCCCAGATAAAGACCGACTGGAACGAGGAAGCCCCCCATTGCACCTGCAACCGGAAATGCAGCGGTGCGCAGCGATGCGAGCGACCCTTTGACAAATTCCCGCTTTACCTCCGTCCCGATGATCAGAAAAAACAGCGGCATCAACGCGGCATTGATCCATTCGAACAGCGGCTGACCAAACGTCATATGCCCATAACTGAGGCGCAGCGTCTGGTCCCATAGCTGTTCGTAGGAATGGCTGAGGGGAGAATTGACCAAGGCCAAAGCGACGATCGAGGCGATCAGGAGGGGCCCGCCGGACACCTCGCCAATCGCGAAGAATGGCGAAAGCTTTTGCAGCATGGTCGCTGCTGGCGAGTGATGCGCTCTTGCGGCAATGCGGCCTGACAAGCGTGGGCTTACACTCACCTTCAGTCCTTTTTCGTTATTTTGGATCGCACCGTTTTTCAACCTTGAGCAGTCCGAAACGTTGCCGCCCTGATGATTTCAACTGGCTCGAATCGCCGCTGGTTCGTTCACGCATGGCCCCTTAGAGTATGGGCTTTCATTATGCGCAGCATCTGCACGAAGCGTGATGGGGAAGTATGCTGGATCGATCCTGGCCCCGTGCCATCAGCGAGGAAGATCGCGCTAGTCTGCCAGCGATCATCGGACGAGTAGCAGCCGCGCTTCGGACTTCGGCCGCTGGATCCGGCCGACGTCGACTTCAGTTATTCTGCGGATTCGGCGACCTGCGAGAGCGATACGGAAAACTGGCGCCGTAAACCAACGATCGTATTAAGTACTAACCGCTGAGCGTCTCGCGCACCTTGTCTATCAGACCGTCCTGATCCCATGGCTTGGGAATAAACCTGCCGTCGTCGGGCAATGCGGCTTCCTGCAACCGATGATGCCCCGATGTCAGCAATAAGCGAATGTTGGGCCAGCGCGCGTGGACTTGGCGAGCTAATTCCAAGCCATCCATACTGCCCGGCATGTCGACGTCCGAAAACAGCAAGTGCACCTCGCCGTGCTTGCGCAGGATTTCCAGCGCTTGATCGGCACTAGTCGCCTCGATCACTGCAAATCCGGCATGCTCGAGAATGTCGGTGCTTTGCATACGGACCAGCGCTTCGTCTTCGACGACTAGAATCCGCGTGTTCTCTTCGGAACCGTCCATCGAGTTTGCTCCTTCGTCCGGCCCCATGTGAATATATTGAAGTCGCGAGCGTACAGTTTGTTCATGAGATTCCGGAATATCGTATCAGGCCGTTTTTCACGGGAGCCAATGCGAGGTGGGCCCATCGTGCGGGAACGGTTGGTCCCGTCTCACTCGCCGGCGGAGCCGGGCTCGGCCATCTTGCGATGCTGTTCAGCCAGGATGGCAGCTGGGGTAACGTGCGCGACTGCGGCCTGGATCTTGTTCTTCCAGCCCGAGACGATGTGCGCCTCGCCCTTCATCAAGGCGTTCCATCCATCGCGCGCGACATCGCCAGGATCGCTTTTGCTCTCGGAGGCGCCGACGCTGGTGTCGAGCATCCCGGCGCGGTCGAAAAACTCTGTTTCGACGGGACCGGGCATGAGCGTTGTCACTGTCACGCCCTTGGCGCCCTTGACCTCGTTGCGAAGAGCATCGGCGAAGCTGTCCACGAAGGCTTTCGTGCCGTTGTATACCGCTTGGAAACTGCCTGGAATGAAGCCGGCGATGGACCCGGTTATCAGGACCTTGCCGTCGTCGCGCGCGACCATGTCTTTAAGCACGTTTTGCAGCAGGTAAAGAGTGCCGGTGATGTTGGTGTCGACGACGCGGCGCCAGTCCGCGACGTTCTGGTCGAGAAACCCGTGTCCCAGGCCTCTCCCCGCATTGGCGCACAGCACGTCTACGCGCCGCCCCTGTGCGGCGGTGAGCAGGGCGTCGACGCCTTCCAGCGTCGACAGATCGGCTTCCACTGCTTTCACGGATACGCCGTGGAGACGCAAGTCCTGCGCGGCTGCCTCAATCAACCCTTCATCCGCGACGACCAGGAGGTCGTAACCGTTCTCGGCAGCGATGCTCGCAAGTTCGAAGCCGATGCCGGTGGAGGCGCCGGTGACGATCGCAAATTTTTCAGCCATGATGCGCTCCTATTCAGCCGCCACGGAGGGTTCGGCGAAGCCGGGCTTCAGCACGACCTTGGTTACTTCGTTCTGGTTGTCGTGGAACATCTTGTAACCTTTCGGCGCGTCTTCGAGGCTCATACGGTGCGAGATCAGGAAGGTCGTGTCGATCTTGCCTTCGACGATCGCGTTGAGCAGACCTGGCATGTAGTGCTGCACGCTGGTCTGCCCGGTCTTGAGCGTAAGCCCCTTTTCCATGAAGGCGCCGAGCGGGAACTTGTCGACGATGCCGCCATAGACACGCGGCCACCCTTGCGGCAGGCGACGATGGCCTGGCGGATCGAGTGGATGCGATCGGTGCCCAGAAACGTCGAGGCCTTGATCTGGTCCACTACGTTGTCGACGAAGAAACCGTGCGCTTCCAGGCCGACGGCATCGATGACGGCATCGGGTCCGATACCGCCAGTCATTTCCATGAGCGCCTCGTACGTCTTGGATTCCTCGAAGTTGATCGTCTCGGCCCCAAACTTCCTGGCCAGTTCGAGACGGCGGGGAAAGTGATCGATCGCGATGACCCGCGCCGCGCCCATCAGGAAGGCCGACTGCACCGCGAACAGCCCGACCGGGCCGCATCCCCAGACCGCGACGGTGTCGCCGGGTTCGATGTCAGCATTCTCGGCGGCCTGCCAACCCGTGGGCAGGATGTCGGAGAGGAACAGCACCTCGTCGTCATCGAGCCCCTCGGGCACGACGATCGGGCCGACGTCCGAGAACGGCACGCGTACATATTCGGCCTGCCCGCCTGCATATCCGCCGGTCAGATGGCTGTAGCCGAACAGGCCCGACATCGGCTGCCCGTACAGCTCCATGCCGATGTCCTGGTTGTCGGCCGGGTTACCGTTGTCGCAGGCGGAGTACTGGTGCTTGCCGCAGTGGTAGCAGCTGCCGCAGGCGATGGTGAAGGGCACGACCACGCGCTGTCCCTTGACGAGCGTCGATCCTGGCCCCGTCTCCACGACTTCGCCCATGAACTCGTGACCCAGGATGTCGCCGGCCTTCATGGTGGGTATAAACCCGTCGTACAGATGGAGGTCGGAGCCGCAGATCGCGGTCGAGCTGATCTTGATGATCGCATCGCGCGGGTTGAGGATTTCGGGATCGTCGACCGTGTCGACGCGGACGTCATGCTTGCCGTGCCAGGTGAGCGCGCGCATCAGGCCTTCTCCTCTTGAAGCTGCGCGCGAGTGCGCGACGAGGTGGCGACTTCGCCGGTTTCCATCAGCTGCTTGAACCGGCGCAGATCGCGCCGCGCCTGAATGGCCGGTTCACGTTGGAACATCTTGGCGATGATCTTGCCGACCAGGCCTGCGGGTGGGTCGTAGACGATCGTCGCGGTGACGATCGTGCCGCGCGCGCCGGCATCGCGAAATTCGATGCGGCCGCTGTTGGGCACGTCGGCATCCTCGGTCGAAGCCCAGGCGATCAGTTCGCCCTCCCGTTCCTCGGTGACGAGCGCGTCCCACTCAACGGTCTTGCCTCCGGGCGCCTTAACCACCCAGTGCGAGCGCGTCGGCGACAGCATCTCGACCCGCTCGACGTTTTCCATGAACGTGGGCAACCGCGCGAAGTCACGCCAGTAAGCGTATAGCTCCGCGCGGGGGCGGTTGATCGTCACGCTCCGCCCTATCAGCGTATCGCCGCGATCTTGGGGAAACGCATCCACTGCAGAGTTGCGCGTCTCGCGTGACTTCGAAGTGGTAGGGGGCGCATCATCTCTCACGCTTGCCATTCCTGCTCTTTCTATTTTGGGACGGGCCGTTGGTCCGATCGGACTTTGCCGTTGTCGGAAATGAAACGATCTCCGCGCGGATAAAGACCCAGCAAGACCGAAAGATAATCCCACCATAGACACGGTCGGGCGTTATGGCCCGTCAGTGTCCAAGCCTGTCGAGGAGGCTTTCTACGCGCGCTACACGATCGGCCTCGACCGACAGAGCCTCGGAAAGGATCCAGCGCCCTTTGCTTTCGGCCAAGCCCGTGGACCCAACGTCAATCGCGCAATCGCTGCGAGGCGTAAGTGCGATCGCGGCCGGGCCCGCGTCGATGCGGGCGATCCGCAGCGCCCGTGCCGAAAGGCGGATGCGACCATGGGCAAGCAGCCTGGCCGCCTCTGCGGGCAAAGGCCCGAAGCGATCGAGAAGTTCGTCCGCGAAAGCATCGAGCGCCGGCTCGTCCTCGATGCGCGACAGCCGGACGTAGAGCGACAGGCGCAAGTCCTCCTCGGGAATCCAGCTTTCGGGCAGCGCCCCCGTCATGCCCAAGTTGAGCTCGGGGTTCCACCGCTCGACGTCTTCGCCGCGCTCGGCGCGCAGTGCTGCGCCGAGCAGGTGCTGGTAGAGATCGACGCCAATCAGCTTCATGTGCCCGGCCTGATCCTCGCCGACAAGGTCGCCCGCGCCGCGCATGTCAAGATCGCTCGCGCTGATCGCAAAGCCCGCGCCCAGCCGATCGAACGTGGCGAGCGTGCGCAGCCGCTTGAGCGTTCGCGCACCGATCGCGTCCTCGCTTTCGATAAGCAGGATGACTTGCCCGCGCCGATTACCGCGCCCGACGCGGCCGCGCAACTGGTGCAGCTGCGCAAGGCCGAAGCGATCGGCGCGCCACACGATCATGGTGTTTGCACGCGGCACGTCGAGGCCGGCCTCGATGATGTTAGTCGCCAGCAGGACGTCGCCGTCGCCATTGCCAAAGGCGACCATGACATCGTCGATCGCGGCAGGCGGCATCTTGCCATGCGCTTGGACGAGCGTCAGGTCGGGGGTGACGCGCCCTATCCTCTCTGCGACGCTCGCCATGTCCTCGATACGCGGCACCACGACAAAGCTCTGCCCGCCCCGTGCCTTTTCGCGGGTGAGCGCGGTGCGAAGGAGCACGTCGTCGTAGCCGCCGACACTGGTGCGGATGGGCTGGCGCCGGGCCGGGGGTGTGGCGATAACCGACATCTGCTGCAGGCCCACCAGCGCCGCCTGCAAGGTGCGCGGGATCGGCGTAGCGCTCAGGCTCAGCAGATGGACCGTTCCAAGCCCGCGCAGGCGCGCCTTGTCGGCCGCGCCAAAGCGCTGCTCCTCGTCAATCACAACCAGCCCGAGCCGGGTATAGGCGACACCCTTTGCCATGACCGCGCCTGTGCCGACGACGATCCCGATGGAGCCGTCGGCCAGGCCATGCTTCGCGGCCTTCTTTTCCGCGGCTGTGCTCAGCCGCGAAAGGCCCGCGACCGCGATCCCCGTGCCGTCGAAACGTTGGCGGAACGCCTCCAGATGCTGGCGCACGAGCACAGTGGTAGGCGCGGCAACCACGACCTGATAGCCGGCCAGCGCCGTCAGCGCAGCGGCGCGCAGTGCCACTTCGGTTTTCCCGTAGCCGACGTCGCCAATGACCAGCCGGTCCATCGGCCGCCCGCTGGCGAGGTCGTCGCGGACAGCTGCGATCGCCCGCGCCTGGTCGGCAGTCTCATTGAACAGGAAGCCGCTCGCGAACCGTTCGTAGGCTGCGGGATCGGGCATTATGACCGGCGCCGTCAGCTGCTCGCGCTCCCGCGCCAATCGCATCAGGGCTTGCGCGCTTGCGTTTATCGCGGCGTTGATCGAGGCACGCCGCTTCTGCCACGATGAGCCATCGAGCCTATCGAGCGTTACCGCATCCCCGTCGGAACCATAACGCCAGATTCGATCGGCCTCGTCGATGGGCACCAACCTCCGAGCGCCGCCCGAATATTCGAGCACGATTCGATCGGCAGCGCCTTGGCCATCGCCATCGGCGGGCACGGTCTCGAGCCCCAGCACGCGGCCGACGCCATGGTCCTCGTGGACTACCACATCGCCGCAGCGCACTTCGACGCCGGCCTGCCAAGGACTGACGCCGGTCAGGCCGCCATCGCCCAACAAAGCGCGGCTTCCCATCAAGTCAGCCGCCGCGACGAGGACGATCCGGGCATCGACGTATCCGGCATCGACCGGCGCCGCAAGGCTGCAGCCTTCGCCACCGCTTAAGGCCTTCACGGCGGACCACCCGCCGGCTTCCGCCAGGTCCATGTCCAGTCGCCGAGCAACCCTGCCACGCAGGAAGCGCAAGTCCCTCCGACTGCCCGCCAGCACGAACACGCGCCCTTCGGCGACGAGTGGCTCCACAAAACGTACCATCGCGGCGAGCGGCGAGCGTTCGTTGGCGAAGCGCGGCACCGGCTCAAAGTCCGCGTCGATGGATAACGCCGCCCAGCCCTCGCATGCTTTTTTCCAGCTTGAGTCGTCGATCGCATCAATTCGCCCGGCAACGCCGCCGGCAGCGTCCTGGGCCAGCTGGATGAAGCGCCTGCGACGGTGATCGGCCTTGGGCGACAAAGCCAGCACGCCGGGTGCGACGTGTGCCAGGATGCTGGTCGCTGCGCCGAGCGGTGGCTCGGCGGCGCGGCCGATTTCCAAGCGCTCCAAACAGTCGGTGGTACGTTGCGTCACTGGATCGTACGACCGGATCGCGTTGATCCGCCCTGAGGCCAACTCGATCCGCGCCGGGCCGCCGGCGTCGGCCGGAAAAATATCAATGACATCGCCGCGTACCGCCATTTCGCCTGGCTCGTCCACGCGATCGTCGGCAAAATAGCCGAGTTCAACCAGTCGGGAGGAGAAGGATTGCATATCGGCTTGGTCGCCGGGGCGCAGCGTTGGCGGTGCGGGGTCGAACTCGGCTGGCGCGGGATAGCGTCGCGCAGCCGCCTCGCCGCTCAGGATGCAAACGATGGGCTCGCCATTCGAGAGCCGAAGCGCGCGCAATGCGGCAGCCCGCCGTCCCGCATTCGCCGGGGTCGCAGGAGCCGCTTCTCCGGGAAGCGCGTCGCTGGAAGGAACGTGGACGCTGCGCGCATCCGGCGCCAACGCCCTGACTGCCGCGGTTAATGCCTCGGCCTGTTGCTCGTCATCCGCCAGGAATGCGGCGGAGCCCTGCGCAACTAAATCGGCAATGCGGGCGGCGGTGAAGGCCAGGTTCACGATGCGTCCGCCAGGCTAGTGCGCGGAGCGCAGGCGCTAGGCGCTGTGGCATGAGTGTGGCCGGGCCACTTGGCTGCATCAATCAGAGCTTGGTCCTCGCCTATATGGCCATCCGCTCGCGTCGAGGCGGCCATTGTTCCAGCTCCACAACGCGCGAAAAGCTGCAAAGGGAATGCCAGCCCTAGGCAAAATGTGATTGATCTATGTTGATCCTCGTCGCGGTGCCGCGTCGCCCGGCGCTTCGGCCGAAGCGACGCCGGCATGTCAGGCGCCCTTGGCGCGCTGGTCCTCGGGGTAGTCCTCGGGAGTTACGGTGCTTTCGGACGGCCGGTCTTCCAGCTTTTGGGGCTTCTGGCCGCTTTCGTTCTGCTCATGCGGATCGAAAGAGTCGGGCCGCGCGTCCCCCAAGGGGCCACGAGGGTTTTCCGGATCGCTTTTGGACATGGCTTCTTCCTTCAAATTATGGAATTCGGGCTGGGGGTAATACGCCTTTTCCTAACGAAAGACTCCGGACTGAAGCCGCGTTCCCAGGAGAAAATAGAACAGGTCCTTTGTGCGTCCCATGCCTGTTCGCGGATAGAGGCATTTCAGAAACACAACACGCCTGCGACATGATCAATCTTCATCCGCTACTGTGCGAACCTTCGGGCTTGAACTGCGGGTCGCGCTGTGTGCCGGCCTGTTCGCCGTAGGTGCTGTCGAGAGGTTTCTCCCTGGCAGCTTTTCCTCCTTCGCGATCGGTGGGGTTTGCACCAGCTCCAAACTCAACGTCGTTTTCACCGGGAGCCACGCGTTCCTCGTGCAGCTCATCGCGATGTACCTTGTCTTCGTGACTGCGCTTGCTCGGTTCGGTCATGGCGTGTTTCCTTCCAGATCCCACCACAACGGGTCCGCCGGGCCATCCGTTCCATCGGAATCTCGTCCTGACACGCGATGTATCACCCTCCACCGTAGCAATCCCGCCGACCCTTCAGGATCTTGCGTCGCCGACATGTCACGACACCGGCGATAAAAATGACCGTGCGGGTTTCCCGAGAGGATGATTCCAGGGTGTCCGGGCCACATGGTTTTACAAGCCGTCTGCAAGCGCTCGGGCAGTCGTGACCAACCGCGAGATGTCGATCCAATCCCCCGAGGCTCGATGCGACCAAACGGATTCCTGCAAAACAGGAGTATCCTTCGCAATCTGCGGAACGAGACGAAAGCCTGGGATTTGAAGGAAACACACGAAGGAGAGCGTCGATGGCTGCACGTCCATACTGGAAAGGCCAGATTCGCCTGGCACTCGTTTCGATCCCTGTCGAAATTTATTCGGCTACCAAGAGCGGAGCGACGATCGCCTTCAATCAAATCCACGAGCCGTCGGGGCAGCGCATCAAATATGAGAAAGTCGTGCCCGGGATAGGGCCCGTCGATGTCGATGAAATCGTCAAGGGTTTTGAATATGCCAAGGGCGAATATGTCCTGCTAGATGAAAAAGAGATCGAAGGGGTCAAACTCGAAAGCAAAAAAACGCTCGAGTTGACGCAGTTCGTCGATGCGCACGACGTCGATATGATTTATTTTGAAAAACCCTATTATGTGGTGCCTGCTGATGACCTTGCCGAAGAGGCATTCATTGTCCTGCGCGAAGCACTAAGGCGCACCCGCAAAATCGGGCTTGGGCAGCTCGCTATGCGGGGCCGCGAATATGTCGTGAGCATCAAAGCCTGCGGTCGCGGCATGGTGATGGAGACGCTGCGCTATGCCGACGAGGTCAACAAGGCGACGAGTTACTTCCGCGAAATCGGCGATGGCGATCCCGACGAGGAGCTGCTCGACCTCGCGACGACGCTGATCGACAAGAAGACCGGGAAATTCGATGCCACCGACTTTCACGACCGTTATGCCGATGCGCTCAAGGAGCTGATCGAACGCAAGAAAAAGGGCAAGACGCTCAATATCGACGCAGCCGATAAAGGCGCCGATCCGCGCGGTTCGAACGTCGTCGATCTGATGGCGGCACTCAAGAGTTCTCTCGGTAGCTCAACCTCATCAAAACCCGCCGCCAAGAAGGCAACCGCCAAGACGGAAAAACCGGCCAGCGGAAACCCTGCGAAACCAGCCGCGAAAAAGGCCGCCGGCCAAAAGGTTGCCGCAAAGCCGCCTGCGAAGTCGCCGCCCCGAAAGCGGGCTTCATGATGGGAGATCACACGAGCCGAGCAAGCACTGCGTTTGCGGACGACGATGCCGCTTTTGCCGAAGGCGCCATCACATTGTGGGGCAATCTCCTGACGCTGATCGGAACGCATCTGCGAGAAACCGGGACTCCGCGCCAAGAGGTTCTCGACATGCTCACCATGCTTCACGAGACCAATGAGGAGACGATCCGCTCGCCCCGCGCCCGAGCGGTCGCATCGCGCCATCTCATGGCGGTCTACCGTGCCCTTGGCGAGGCCTGAGCGCTCAGGCCTTTGGGCCGAAGCGGCGCCGCTCCGGGTCACGGCGGCACTGGAAGTGGTGCTTGATGCGGCCGTTGAAGAAAGTCCCGGCCGACGATGCCTGGCAGAAGGCTTCAAAAATGGCAGCGGGTACGGCCTCGTACAGGTACTTGCCGGTCTGGCGAAACGAGACGCACAGCGTCCCCGCCTCGTCATCGTAACTGATCCGATCGATCATCGAGGAGTGGTTGAAACGATGCGCGCGCATATCGACGGTAGCGCAGGCTCGCGCCGCACGTTCCCGCGACAGCGCCGGGGCGAATCCGCAGCGGGTCAAAGCGAATGGGCAGCGCGTGAAAAAGCGCCAGTCCGCAGCTCGCCAAACCCAGGCACGTATTGACGTGGTGAAGGTGAGCGATGAAAAGCTGCGCGAAATGGCTCAGCATCGCGGCCTCAATCTGGTCAAGTCGCGCAGGCGCAAGCCTGGCGTTGGTGACTTCGGCAAATTTGGGCTGAGCGATGCCGCAGGAAACCCGCTGCTCGGTATCGCCGAGGAGGGGCTGACGGCCAGTGCGGACGATATCCAGCACTATTTGCGGACCAGTGAAATGGGAACGTGGAAGCAATCGGCAGATACCACGCCAGATCAGCTCCCTTCCGCAAAACCGCTTCGCGCCACACCGGAAGACAAGGAAACTCCCGCGCCACGACGAGCCAGGAAACGGGCAAGCGGGGGCCGTCCGGCGCCCCCTGCCCCAGCTACGCCTGCAGCCGGTCAACCAAAGGCTGAACGCGAAACCCGGTCAGCACCCCGGTTGCGGATCGTGCCCAACGCCGAACCGGAACCGCAGGCAATACCCGCGCCAAAACCCGAACCGGTGCTGCGGGTGCGCACCGCGACCCCGGCCGACAGCGATGCGCTCGCAGCGCTGGTAAACCAGCTTGGCGGCGTGGCGACCGATCGAAACGAGGTCGCCGAAAACCTGGCTACGGCGCGCAAGGCAAAGGCCGGAACCCTGGTTGCCGAACTGGACGAAATCGTCGGCTGCTGTGGCTGGGCAGCGATCCCAACCCTCCATCGCGGAGCAATGGGCAGGCTGACCCTGCTGGTCGTCGACAAGCGACACCGGCGGCGCGGGATCGCGACGCAAATGCTGGCCGCGGCGCAGAAAGCGCTTCAGGCATTGGGCTGCAGTCATTTCGAAGCGATGAGCGATATCACGATCAACAACAGCCACAATTTCTTCCGGTCGCTGAACTTCGAGCAGACCAGCTACCGCTTCGTCCGGCGCATCGACGAATAAGGTTGCCTGGAACGAGTCCGTGTCCGCGGGACTTGCAACGAATATCGATCGGAAGGTGCCATGGCTCGAGCTGAGAAAGCGAAACCAACTTCAGCGCAAGAGCGTCTCGCCACATATCGTGAGAAGCGCGATTTTGCGCGCACCGCGGAACCGTCGGGCGCGACCGAGCCGACGACCGGCAACGGGTTCGTCGTCCAGAAGCACGCCGCGTCGCGGTTGCATTACGATTTTCGGCTTGAACTCGACGGCACGCTTGTGAGCTGGGCGGTAACCCGCGGACCCAGCGTCAATCCGGACGACAAGCGCCTTGCGGTTCGAACCGAAGACCACCCGCTCGATTATAATCGTTTCGAAGGCACGATCCCCAAAGGCGAATATGGCGGCGGGACCGTGATGCTGTGGGATAACGGCACCTGGGAATCGATCCCTGGCAAGGATCCCAGCGAGACCTTGCCCGAAGGGCACCTGCACTTCATCCTGCATGGGCGGCGCATGCAGGGAGAATGGATACTCTTTCGGCTAAAACCTCGCGGTCGGGAAAAGGGCGAGAATTGGATATTGCGCAAGGTGCACGATGCATTCGCCGGCGGCTCGGACGATCTGATCGGCACCCACCTGACAAGCGTCGATACCGGCCGGACGATGGAGGAGATCGCCGCCGGCAAGGCCGTCCCCAAGCGCAAGCGCAAGGCCGGTGCCTCCACCGCTACATCGCATGCCGCGCTGTCCCATCGCAAAAAGGCTGGCCTGATCCCGCCATTCCAGCCCGTGCAACTCGCCACGCTCGTCGATCATGTTCCACCTGGCGAGCTCTGGCTGCACGAGCTCAAATACGACGGCTATCGGACTCTCCTTGCAATAGGCGGCGGCGAAGGCCGTGCCTATACGCGCTCTGGGCTCGACTGGTCGGACCGCTTCGCAGGGCTGATTGCCGAGGCCGTGAAACTTGACGCTGGCAGCGCCTTGATCGATGGCGAGGCGGTCGTGACCCTGCCCGATGGCCGCACAAGTTTTCAAGCCCTGCAGGCAGCGCTCAAAAGCCATCCCGGTACGATCGACTATTTCGCTTTCGATCTTCTCGAACTCGATGGCGAGGACCTGACGCAGTTGCCGCTTACCGAGCGAAAGGACAAGCTTGCCGCGCTGATCGGTGACGGTCACGGGCGTATTCGATACTCAGACCATATCGTCGGCAACGGCGAGAAGCTCTTGTCGAGCTTTTGCGACGCTGGATTGGAGGGCGTCATATCGAAACGGGCGGATGCGCGATACTCCGGCTCGCGTAGCGGCAGTTGGGTCAAGACCAAGTGCATTCGCCGCCAGGAATTTGTCGTTGTGGGGTGGACGCCCTCGGACAAGCAACGTGGATTCCGCTCGCTCCTGCTCGGCGTGAACGAGAACGGCAAGCTGCGGTATGCTGGCAAGGCCGGCACGGGTTTCAGCGGCGACGAGATCGAGCGGCTGATGGAACTCATGGCGCCGCTCGAGCGCACCGAGCCTACAGTCGAGGCGCCGCGCGCTGCGGTTCGCGGCGCCCACTGGATTACGCCGAAGCTGGTCGCCGAGATCGCCTATATCGAGTTCACCGACGAGGGGGTCCTGCGCCATCCGAGCTATCTGGGGCTGCGCGAGGACAAGAAACCCGAAGCGGTCGTCCTGGAAACCGCGGCACCCGTGGCTATCGCCACCGCCTCCGCGTCGGCAAGCGTGCGGATCAGCAACCGGGAACGCGTGATCTTTCCTGAGGGCAAGCTGACCAAAGGCCAGTTGGCGGATTATTATGCAGCCGTCGCGCCCATTATGCTGCCCTGGGCAGGGAGCCGGCCGATCAGCCTGGTGCGCTGTCCGCAGGGCCGAGGCAAGAAATGCTTTTTCCAGAAGCACGACGCTGGCAGTTTTGGCGATGACGTCAAGCAGATCGGTATTCGTGAAAAGGACGGGCATGACGAGCCCTACCTCTTCGTCGATACACCGGAGGGCCTGCTCACTTGCGTGCAGATGGGCACGATCGAATTTCATGGATGGGGCGCGCGAATCGAAGATGTCGAAAAGGCAGACCGGCTGGTGTTCGATCTGGATCCCGACGAAGGTCTGGACTTCAAGGACGTCGTTTCGGCAGCTTTTCATGTCCAGGATATGCTTGGCCAGATGGGGCTTACAACCTTCCCCATGGTCACGGGGGGTAAAGGCGTCCACGTGATTGCGCCGCTTACCCCGTCGGCCGAATGGCCGGTGGTAAAAGACTTCGCGCATCGCTTTGCGCTGGCTTTGGCGCAAGCCGAGCCCGAGCGTTTCACTGCCGCTCTGGCGAAAGCCAAACGTACCGGCCGCATCTTTATCGATTACCTGCGCAACCAGCGCGGCGCGACCGCAGTCATGCCGTACAGCGCTCGCAGCCGCGAGTTCGCGCCAATCGCCGTACCTCTAACGTGGGAAGAATTGCGCGATCTCGAAAAACCCTCGCAATGGCACATCGGCGATGCAGCGGAGATGGTGCATCGCGCCGGATCGAAAAATCTGAGACGCTGGGGTCGCGCCGACCAAGTTCTTCCGGACTTGTGAGAGACGACCGATGAGCGCCGACTTTGTACCCTGGCAAAAAATAGCCGCTTGGGAGGCATCGATCCATGCGGCGGTATCACACCCCCGACGTGTGCTGAAGCGCCCATTTCGACCGTTGGTTTAACTCAGATCAACACGTTTCATCAAATAAGCGGGAGCTACTGCGACGCGCTGTGCATTGGGACGATATGGAGAGAAACCCAAAGACACCGTTGGTCGCATTGGTTGTTGCGCAAGCCGATACGGCGCGCAGCCGCCAAGTCGCGTGCCTGAAGGGCGATGGCTACGACGTTCGGGCATTCGAGTCCGCATGGGACGCCTTAGCCCTTTTTGGCGAAGTCATGCCCGACGCGGCATTCGTTGATCCAACCGAACGCAGTTCCTGTCTCGGCCTGCTTATTGAAGATCTGAAACGCTACGGCGTCGTGACCCGGTGGATCGGTAATGCGCGGGCGATCGCTGCTCCGGCATTTCGGCATGGGTCTCGACCTAATGATCAAACGTTCGCTTCGCGGCGCTACGTCGGCAGGTAACAGCCATCTCAGCCCCTTACCTTATCACTGAGCCCAACCGGTTCGAGGAATGATCTATGCGACAAATTCATCCCGCAGCAGGCGATAACACGCTCGCATTCTATTTCTCCCGCGACTTTCAGCAGTCGCTCGCCAACTGGAATCATCGGCGTCTTGCTCCTGATTTTCCCGAAGCTGACTGGGAGCAAGTTCTTGCGGACGATACCAGGATGCGAATTGCCGAGGGTGAATTTCTCGAATGTTTGCGCGCTACCGTCCGCGCTCAAGTCGCAGGCGTGCCCACGGACCCTGACCGTTTCGTGTCGTGGTTCGAAGGGTTGATCGAGACGGGACCGGGGCAGAATGACCCGCTGTTTCCGTGGCTCGCCGAGCATGCAACGCGCGATGAGCTGCGATGGTTTTTCGAGCAGGAGGCTGCGGGAGAAGCAGGGTTCGACGATCTGGTAGCGCTTACCCAAATCAAACTTCCCGACCGCGCAAAGCTCGAACTTGCGCGCAATTACTGGGACGAGATGGGCTGTGGCAATCCCAAGGGGATGCACGGGCTGATGTTGACCATCGTGTCCGAGGCGCTCGACGTTGAACCGAATGTTCAAACTACGGTGCCGGAGAGCCTGGCACTGGCCAATGCCATGACCGGTCTTGCAACTTCTCGCCGCTACGCCTGGCACTCGGTGGGCGCGCTGGGTGTCATTGAGCTCACTGCACCCGGTCGATCGGCACTGGTGGCAAAAGGACTTCGGCGGATCGGCTTGTCCAACCGCGAACGGCGGTATTTCGACCTGCACGCCGTGCTGGATGTGAAACACAGCGAAACCTGGAACCGTGAAGCGCTCCGTCCGCTGGTCGAAGAAGATCCGCGCCGTGCGGTGGCGATCGCGGAAGGCGCGCTCATGCGCCTTCATTGCGGAAAGCAATGTTTCGAACGGTATCGCCGTCATTTGTGGGCCGATTTGCCCGCCCGCGCCGTAGCGGCGTGAGGACCGGCTTGAAACCAAGGGCAAGAAGCATCGGAATATCTGCGTATCCATTTGGGAGATGCGGCTCGCCAGCCGATCTATCTGCGAGCAGCGGTCTTGGCGGTGTTGGTGATCGCGATCACCGTCATGGGGGCCGGCGGCAAAGTCGGTGCCGGCTAGGCGCCGATCCTGGCCCGTCCGATCGGAAGCTGGCGCCCAACAATTGAGGATTCCCATGCACGACATGTCCGATCGAATTTCTGCACCGCCCTCCCCTTTACCCCCGCTGCCGTCACCAGAGCGTGTCCAGGAACTGCTGTTCGAAGCGGCCAAGCTGGGCCGCGACGACATGATCCCAATTCTGCTCGCAGCCGGGGGCGATATCGAAGCGACCGATACCAAAGGGCACACACCCCTTGTCCTTGCCAGCTATCACGGTTTCGAAACGACGTCTGAGCTGTTGCTCTCGAACGGCGCAAACCCCAACGGCACCACCGCCAGCGGGAGCCCTTTGATGGGGGTCGCATTCAAAGGGCATCTCGGCATCGCCCGCCTCCTTTTGTCCGCAGGAGCTGATCCCGACTTGCGCAATGATGCAGGGCAAACCGCAATTATGATGGCAGCGCTGTTCGACCGGCGCGCCATCATCGAACTTCTGCTCGTCGCAGGTGCTGACCTCGACGCCGTCGATGCCGCCGGAAACAGTGCGGTTGCCCTGGCTAGAGTGCAAGGGAATGAGACCCTCGCTCGGTGGCTCGGTGAGTACCGAGCGGTCCAAACGCCGCCACCATGACAGATGGTGCCTGGTGGAACCTTCAGGATGGGCGACGACGGATGACGTAAAGTCCGGTGGGCGCATGGTACCTACCGGTCGATTGTCTCGCCCGAGCCGTTTTGGCAGGCTTGCCGGAGGTATTGCCGGCGGCGTGATGGCGTGAGGCGTCTGGCTTCGGGTGAGCGGCCGCGCATGAACGATCACCTCCGTACCCCTGGCAATGCAATTCGCCTCGCTAATCAGCTGTCCCATCTGCGCGGGGCGGCGATGAAGCTGGGGCAGATGATCTCGATGGATGCAGGTGACATCCTGCCACCCGAATTTACCCGGGTGCTCGCGCGGCTGCGTGACCAAGCCCACCACATGACCTCGCGGCAACTTGATGCGGTGCTGACAGCCGAATGGGGCGTGGGATGGCGCCAACGTCTGTCCGGTTTCCAGGGGACGCCCCTCGCTGCAGATCGATCGGTCAGGTCCCTCGCGGCCGCCTGCACGACGGGCGCGAGATCGCGATCAAGTTTCAGTATCCCGGCATGGCAACCAGCATCTACGCTGATGTCGATAACGTCGCCACGTTGCTGCGGATCACCGGAGTGGTGCCACGCGAGTTGGACATTGCCCCGCTGCTGGTGGAAGCGAAACACCAGCTTCACGAAGAGACCAATTACTTGCGCGAAGCCTGCATGATGGAGCGCTATGGAGAGCTGGTCGGCAATGACCCGGGCTATCTTGTGACCAAGCCGGTCGCCGCTCTCACGACCGAGCGTATCCTCGCTATGGACTATGTCGAAGGTGGTTCAATCGAGATAGTTGCCGCCGCTTCGCAGACGACGCGCGACGCGGTGGCCAAGGCTTTGGTCCAGCTGGTGCTGCGCGAGCTCTTTGAGTGGGGTATCATGCAGACCGACCCCAATTTCGCGAACTATCGCTGGCAGGAATCGACCGGAAAGCTCGTTCTGCTGGATTTTTGGTGCGGCGCGCGAAGTGCCGACGATCACAGTCGAAGGGTATCGCGCCCTGCTCATCGCAGGCATCAATGCCGATGGTGATGCGGTTCGATCAGCAGCGGTCGACGCCGGTTTTCCAGGAAGCGCGCCCGCCGCAAAACACCGCATCGTGGTCGATCAGATGATCGACGTGATCCTAGCCGAACTTGCCAGGCCGGGCGCCTTCGATTTTGGAGACGGGGCATTCCTGACCGTGCTGCGCGAGCAAGCCATGACTTTGGCGGGCGACCGGGCCGCTTGGCATCTTCCACCGACCGACACCCTGTTCGTCCAACGCAAGGTCAGCGGAACGGCACTTCTCGCGGCCCGGCTCAAGGCTCGCGTAGAGATTCGCGATATGATCAGCATTTATAGTCCATAGCCCGGCGTGGCGGCCGACCCCAGCAGCAAAGTGAAGCGAACCATACGGAAAGGTATGGTGCGCCCGGTGGCGGGCCAGCCACAGCGCAGCCGTAAGCGCGGCGAGCAATGCCAAATAAATGCGCTGCGCGGATCGCAAGAGACTGCCGGCCGAAATCAACCTGGATCAATGCAATTTTTTCCGTCCGACTGCACCCCATTGCTTCAGGCCATGCGTTGAACGCTATGGAAGACCGCATGAACGGATGCGGCCTGCAGCACAGGCAAGGATGGCACGCTGACCGAAATAGCCGAATGGCTTGCGCCTATCGCGACGATGATCGCGGCGATGATGACTGCCGTCAACCTGGGTGCCCGTGTCACCGGGTGGGGGTTCGTGGTTTTCACCATCGGGTCCATCGCCTGGACGACCGTCGGGCTCGGCTCTGGCCAGACCAGCCTGATCGTAGCCAACGGTTTCCTCACCGCGGTCAACCTGGTTGGCATATGGCGCTGGCTCGGTCGGCAACGCGCTTACGAGGATGGCGGGCAATCCGCCAAAGCCGCCAGCCGCAAGGCGTCCTCGCCCACACTCTTCACCGCCACCGGCATTGCCGGGATGCCAGTGGTGGGCGCCGATGACACGCATTTCGGCAAGGCCGTCGAGGCACTGATCGAATGCAGTTCGGGCATGGTGAGCTACGTAGTCGTATCGACAACGTCAGGTGCCGGCCTTGCAGAAGAATTACGACCGGTGGCTCGCCAGGCGATCGTGTTCGAATGTGACAGGCTAGTGCTGCAGATTACCCGCCGCGCCTTCGAAGACATCCAGCCGATAAACGCGGCCAGTTGGCCCATCTCGGCGCAAGAAGCCGCGTGACGTACGAGCGAGCGGGAAACTTGACCGAAACGCCCGCGTTAAAGATCGAAAATCACACAGGAATTTCCCCATGACCAATCCCATACGTTTCGATCCTTCTGTCGAACAGTTCAAGCCGGACGAGGCTGCGGTTATTCGTGGCCTGGAAGAGCAGTTCGATAGCATCCAGGAAACCACGGCGAAGGACTACAAGGCCGGCGTGCGCGCGGTCCACGCCAAGGCGCATGGCATCGCCATTGGCCGTCTGACGGTGCGTGAAGGGCTTCCCCCGCAGCTGGCACAGGGCATTTTCGCGAGCCCGACGACGTACGAGGCGATCATCCGCATCTCCACCAATGCGGGCGACATCCTGGACGACGCGATCGCGCTGCCACGCGGTCTGGCGCTCAAGGTCCTCGACGTGCCCGGCGAAAGGCTCGCCGGCTCGGAAGGCGAGACTTCCCAGGATTTCATCATGGTCAATGGTCCTGTGTTCGCCGCGCCGGATGCTGCCGTGTTCCTCAAGACCCTGAAACTGCTCGCCAAGACCACCGACGTCGCCGAAGGCGGCAAGAAAGTGCTGTCCTCGGTACTGCAAGGCGTCAACACCGCGCTCTCCGCCGTGGGTTATGAATCGACGATAGTCCAGCAAATGGGCGGTGCGCCGCAGGTTCACCCGCTGGGCGAGACCTACTACACCCAGACCCCTTTCCGGTTCGGCGACTATATCGCCAAACTCAGCCTTGCCCCCGTGGCGCCCGCCCTGACGGCGCTCACCGGCGTTAAGATCGACGTGACCGACCGGCCGGACGCCCTGCGCGAAGACGTCAGCCGCTCAATGGTCGAACATGGCGGCCGTTGGGATTTGCGCGTCCAGCTCAATACCGACCTCGACAAGATGCCCATCGAAGATGCGACGGTGGAATGGAACGAGAACGAGAGCCCGTATGTAACGGTCGCGACGCTTGAAATCGATCCACAGATCAGCTGGCAGCACGGAGCAAGCGACCGGCAGGACGACGCGCTCAGCTTCAACATCTGGCGCGGGCTCACGGCCCATCAGCCCTTGGGCAACATCAATCGTGCCCGCAACGACACCTACCGGCGCTCCACCGCGTTTCGCGGCCGCATCAACGGCTGTCCGATGCACGATCCCCGCACGGCGCAGGACATTGTCGGCGCCTGACCGTGCGACGAACCGGTGCCGTGATCCTTACGGGCCGGTTCGAAACTTCCCTGGCGTTGCGCCGCGCCGGCCCCTGCCCCTGCCCCTTGCAACTTTGCTGGAACTTCGATGACCGATGAGACCGACGACACCGTTCACTACGACGGCGCGGAAGGCGGATGGGGATCGGTGCGCGGGATCGTCCAGACCGCGTGGCGCGAACGCACCGTTCCGGGCGCTCTCGATACGCTCAGGCGGCAGAACAAGGTGAAGGGCTTTATGTGCGTCTCGTGCGCATGGGCCAAACCTGCCAAGCCGCACGCCTTCGAGTTCTGCGAGAACGGCGCGAAGGCCACATTGTGGGAGCTGACAAGTCTGCGGTGCACGCCCGCGTTTTTTGCCGAACACACTGTCAGCGAATTGAGGACGTGGAAGGATTACGACCTCGAGCAGCAAGGACGCTTGACGCACCCGTTGCGTTACGAAGCGGCCAGCGACACGTACGTCGCATGTTCCTGGGACGAGGCTTTCGCGGGCATCGGTCGCGAACTCAAGGCGATCGATCCGGATGCCGCCGTGTTCTATGCCTCGGGCCGGGCGAGCCTGGAGACCAGCTACCTCTATGCCTTGTTCGCCAGGCTCTACGGGCACAACAATCTGCCCGACAGTTCGAACATGTGCCACGAGACCACGTCAGTCGCCTTGAAGAAATTGATCGGTTCTCCGGTCGGAACGTGCGTTCTGGCGGATTTCGACCTGTGCGATGCCATTTTCTTCTTCGGGCAGAATACCGGATCGAACAGCCCGCGCCTGCTCCATCCGCTGCAGGAAGCGGTCAAGCGCGGCGCCAAGATCGTCACCTTCAATCCGATCCGCGAGAAAGGCCTGGAGGTGTTCAAGAACCCCCAGAGCCCGGTCGGAATGCTCACGCCGAAGGTGACCGAGATTTCGACGCTCTATTTGCAGGTCAAGGCCGGCGGCGACATCGCGGCCATCACGGGCCTCGTCAAGCACGTGCTGGCCGCGGAGGACGCGAAATGGCGCGAGACCCAGCAACACGTCCTCGATGTCGATTTCATCGCCCAGCACACCGCGGGTTTCGAAGCCATGAAGGCGCATGCCGAGGCAATCAGTTGGGAAGAGATCGAGCGCGAGAGCGGACTTTCGCGCGAGGACCTGGGTGAAGCGGCGCAAATCTACATCGATGCGCCGCGCTCGATCGCGATGTTCGGGATGGGCCTGACGCAGCACGTTCACGGCTCCCAGAATCTCGCGGCGCTGACCAACCTGTGGCTGCTCAAGGGCAACGTCGGGCGCGATGGCACGGGCATTTCGCCGGTTCGCGGGCACTCCAACGTCCAGGGCCAGCGCACCGTGGGCATCTCGGAAAAGCCGGAACTCGTGCCCCTCGACAAGCTGGCCGAGCAATTCGGGTTCGAGCCGCCGCGCCAGGAGGGGCTCAACACCGTCAAGGCCTGCCACAAGATCCTTTCGGGAGAAGTCCAGGCATTCGTCGGCCTGGGCGGGAACTTCATTCGCGCCATTCCCGAACGCGCAAAGATGGAGGAGGCCTGGACGAAGCTGCGCCTCACGGTCCAGATCGCCACCAGGCTCAATCGCAGCCACCTCGTCCATGGCAAGATCGCCTACCTGCTACCTTGCCTCGGCCGTTCCGAGGACGACGTGCAGGCGACGGGCTCCCAGGCGGTGACGATGGAGGATTCGCTGTCCTGCATCCACGGTTCGCTCGGCAAGAACAGGCCGGCGTCCGAGGATCTGATGTCGGAAATCGCGATAGTTGCCGGCATCGCCAAAGCGACGCTGCCCGCCAATCCCAAGGTGCGGTGGGACGAATGGACGGGAGACTATGCACAAATCCGCGACTGCATCGAAGCGACGTACCCCGATCAGTTCCACGACTTCAATTCGCGCGTCTTCACGCCGGGAGGCTTCTACCGCGGAAATCCTGCGCATGAACGGATTTGGAAGACCGCGAGCGGAAAGGCGCAGTTCTCTGTCCCCACAGCCATGCGATCGATCGGTTTTGAGGATGCACCGGGTCGCTACCGGCTCATGACCTTGCGCTCGAACGACCAGTTCAACACCACGATCTACGGCTATTCCGATCGCCTGCGCGGGATCGAAGGCACGCGCGACATCGTCCTCATGCATCCCGACGACATCGCCGAGGCCGGGTTGACCCAAGGTCAGGTGATCGGGCTCGTCGGCGATTCCGGTGATGGCGTCCATCGGCAAGTCGATGGGTTGACCCTGACTCCGTTTCTCCTACCGCGAGGCTGTATCGGCGCCTATTATCCCGAAATGAACCCGCTCATCCCGCTCTGGTATCACGATGGGGAATCGAAGACGCCCGCATCCAAGGGCGTGCCTGTGCGGATCGTGCAGTGAACCTGCGGGCACGCTGTCCGAGGCGGTTGTCGCGCTCGAGTATCCCGACATGAGCGATCGCGTCGTGATCTCCAATCCGATCAAGCAGGCCATTCGTCGGCGGGTCGTGGGCCTGTTCAACGACGGCGCGCGCGGCGAGACGCCCGTCGCCAGGAGCTCGAATGCCCTGTTCCCGCCGACGTCGGTAGCCTGGCGGGTACACGGCGACGTGGCCACGATGATGGTGGGCGGAATTACGAGCCTGCTCTTGCAGATGCTCCATCCAAGCGTTCTGGCCGGCGTATGGGACCATTCCAACTTTCGCGCCGACATGCACGGCCGGTTGCGCCGGACTGCCCGCTTCATCGCTACCACCACCTATGCCGACCGGGTCGAAGCCGAAGCGATGATGGGTCGGGTGCGGTCCATCCATGATGAAGTAAAAGGCCACCTGCCCGACGGCACCGCGTATGAGGCAAATGATCCCGCGCTTCTGGCGTGGGTGCACATCACCGAGACCCGCAGCTTCCTCGACGCCTGGATCCGCTATGGCGAACCGTGGATGTCCCGCACGGATCAGGACCAGTATTTTTCGGAAATGGCGTTGATCGGCGAGGCGCTGGGAGCGGCGCCATTGCCGCGCTCCCGGCTCGAGGCGGATCGCCTGATCGCACGCATGCGTCCGATGCTGAAGGCCGATGCGCGCACGGCCGAAGTCGCAAACCTGATCCTGCATGTTCCCGCATCGAACAGGCTTTCTGCTGTGCCGGGTAGACTCGCCACGCAAGCTGGCATCGACTTGCTGCCACGTTGGGCGCGCGCACTTCATGGCATACCCTCCTCTCCTTTGGAAATACCGCTGGTCCGCACAGGCACGCTTGGCGTCGCTCAGGCGCTACGCTGGGCATTCAGATGACCGAACGCGATGGGACCGAGATAGAGGATCTCCGTCGATCCATGCAGGCCGCCGCAAGCCGAGGCGATTTCGAGCAGGCTGCCCTTCTGCGCGACCGCATCAGCCTATTGCGTGGCATCCCCAAGGACGTTCAGTCAGGCGATTTCGATCCATCCGGCCTGACGCGTCAGAAGCCGGGCGCAATGGGCTTGGGAACCAGCCGGCAGCACGTCACCCCACCTCCCGGATGGAAAGCGCCCAAGAAACCCGACACGATGACAAGCGGCGGGCGACGCCCGCCCAAGAAGTCCGTGTGAAGTCGAGATCACCCTGCCGGGCGCCTGACGTCCATCGTCGAAGCGCTACTCAAAAAAAGCGGTCAATCCAAAGCAGTGCGCGCCGGGCGCACTGCTGCAAGCCGGGCCATTTCAGCAACTGCGTTACATCGACGCTGATTTGGCCATGACCGTGCGGGTGGCAAGCCGTCATCCGGTGACACCTGACGGACGATACTTTGTTGTGCGAGGTCGCCTTTGGCGCATGTCGAACCCCATGCTGTCGGAAGAAGAGCGCACGGCCTTGGTGAAATCGCTGATGTCGGCACGGCGCGCCGTTGGCATTGCAAAGCGCGCTCACGACCCCGAAGGGGAGGACATGGCCCGGGCTTCCGTGGACGAGGCCAAGCGCGCATTGGGTGAGCGAGGAGCCGTCTGGTGGAGCGACGGAGCGCTGGATTTCAATCGTGTCATGGCGCGAAATACACCGTATTCCGGATGGTACGCTGACCTTGAAGAATCCTGACCCCGGCTTGTTTTTCCACTCGAAGCTGGCCCTCATGCCTAATTAGCCAACGCGCCCATTCGGGCCTAATTCTGCCGGTGTAGCGCAGATTTTCTAGAACGCCTGCACCGGCAATCGAACGAATTTGCTTCCGCTATTTCCGATCCTGGATGAAATCGAAATATATCGGGAAATTATATTTGAGCGCCCACCAAAATATCCAGATCGAAACGCCACCATCGAATTTCGATCGATGTTCAACGCATCAAACCAGCGGTGCGCAATGCGCGCTCGATTACCTCACGGATATTGCGATTTTGATTTGTGCCTTGCATAGTCGAAACGGTATCGACATCAATGAAGCGCGCGCCGCTGACTCTGATATCGGATGGAGCAAGGGTCAAATCCCGGCATTCACCTGACGATTGTCTCGCCGCAGATCCAGCAAAACACGGCTCGCTGTCTTGCGTTAACCCCCAAAACTGGCAAATCCGGCCCGTGGACGAAATGCCTGCCTCAAGCATGTACGCGCCGCTTGACCCGCACCCTTCGACCCCGGACGTCGCGAGAGGCGTTCCGTGCGCCATGCCGGCTATCGAGTACGCCTCGATCACATCACGGCCATCGGCATCACGCCAGACACGCCGTTGATGTCCATCGACGGTCTCAATGAAATCGGGGCGCGTACCGACCCCATGGAGCGGGGCCCATTGACCGACGATGGCATCGGCATTGAGCGGACTGACTGTGGCATCGGCGCTGCCCTGCCACACTGAAATCGAGGGCCAACGCCCCTGATGACGAGATGCTCCGCGGACCAATGCTGCAAGTTTGTGCGCAGCGGGGATGCCATGGCCGCGCATCCGATCGAACGCCTGCGGGACCGATGCGGCACAACCATACGCCAGTCCGGCAATTATGGCGCCGCCGGCAAATACCTCGGGGTACGCGGCAAGCATGACCGAAGCCATGGCGCCACCCGCAGACAAGCCGGTGACGTAAACCCGGTCAGCGTCGATCGGATAATCGCCTTCGAAAGCCTTGATCATCTGTCGGATCGAAAGTGCCTCGCCGCAGTCGCGACGGCTGTCTTCAGGTGAAAACCAGTTGAAACACAAATTCGGATTATTCTGTCGCTGCTGTTCGGGAAAAAGCAGCGCGAAGCCATGCCGATCCGCCATTTGCGACCAGCCCGATCCATGGTCATACCCTCCGGCAGATTGTGTACACCCATGGAGGACCACAACGAGCGGGGCACGCTCGGCTAGATTTGCAGGAACGTAAGCGTGGCACCTCAGATTGCCGGGATTCGAGCCAAAAGCTTCTATCGGCCTGAGGCGCCCGCTGAATTGCGAAGAGCCATGCGGCAACGCATGGCCTTTAAACGCGCTCAGCCGGGCAATCGTGTCGGATATATTGCGCATCGCAAGGGTCCTTGGAAAAAGGAGGGGGATCGGATGAGGCAGGTCATCCGAATTTTGCTGCACTGCACAATAGATGGACCATGACGCGGAGATTGCAATCCGCAGAGGTCGAACATCGAGCTAACCAGGGAAAAAATCGGACTGATCCAAGTTAATATCGGCGTGTACCTTCCCTACTTCACCGCGATCCACCAGCCAAGCCGATCCACGCTGACGGGACCGCCGTAAACCGGGCGTCGATGTGTCGATCCGAGTGAACCGCTAAGGTGACGCAAGGGCAAGGATCGTGCGAGCATGCCTGTGTGCGATCGCAGTACTATCCATGCCGTAACCGCCGCCCAGCGTGGCCTTTCGCCGGGACGACATAGTCGGGATGATGGACGACGTGCAGCGTGCAAGACGATGCTAACGGGCGTGACGGGATCGGTCGAGCTTCACGTCCAGCGAGGAGAGGATGCGACGGTCCATCACCGCAGCTGAAAAACCGTACGAACGCAGCCCACCGCTTTGCAAGAGAATGGGGGAACCTGCCGGCTCCCCCTACACCTTACCCCAGGGCCTTCGTCATCAACCGCTGCAGCCGTTCCGCGAACGCGCGCGGATCGGCGGGTGCCTCTCCCTCGGCTATGCGTGCCTCATCCAGCAGCAGGAAGGCGATATCCCGCCGCTCGTCCTCGCTGGCCGTGGACTGCTCCAGCCTGGTAATCAGCGCGTGGCGGGCATTCACTTCGAGCACCGGCTTCGCGCGCTCGGGCGCGCGGCCGGCCGAGGCGAGCATCTTTTCAAGTTGAAGATCCATGGCATTGTCCGGCGCCACGATGCACACCGCACTGGTGGTCAACCGCTCGGAAATGCGCACGTCCGACACCTGATCTGCCAGCACCTCCTTGGCGAATGCGACGAACCCGCTCACGTCCTGCGCGCTGCTCTCAGCTTGAGCGCCATCGTCCGCCAACGGGATCAGGCTGAGATCGGTTGCGCCCTGCGTCACGGACTTGAAGGGCTTGCCCTCGTAATCGACGCCCATCGTGGTCCAGAAATTGTCGACCTGGTCGGGCAGCAGCAGAACCTCGATGCCGCGTGCTTTGAAGCCTTCGAGGTGCGGCGACGTGGCGATGCGCTCAAGGTCGTCGCCGGTGGCATAGAAGATCGCCGTCTGGTTTTCCTTGAGGCCCTCGACGTAGTCCTTGAGCGAGCGCCATTCGCCGTTCGACGCCGTGGTCTTGAAGCGGGCAAGGCCCAGCAACTGGGCCCGGCGCTCGTAATCCTCGTAAAGCCCCTCCTTGAGGACGGCCCCGAAATTCTCCCAGATCGCGGCATAACGATCGGCCTCGCTCGCCGCGAGCTTGTCCAGTTCCGACAGGATACGGTTGCTCACGCCCTTCTGGATGGCGGACAGCACCGGGCTTTCCTGGATCATCTCGCGCGACATGTTGAGCGGAAGGTCGGCGGAATCCACCAGGCCACGCACGAAGCGCAGATAACGCGGCAGGATCTCCGCCTCGTCCGTGATGAAGACCCGCCGGACATAGAGTTTGATGCGGCCATTGCGGTCGGGATCGAACAGGTCGAAAGGCTTTGTCTCGGGGATGAACGTGAGCACCGAATATTCGTGCCGTCCCTCGGCCCGATAGTGGAGCGTCAGCGCCGGCTTGTCGAATTGCCCCGCCACGCTGCGATAGAAGTCGGCATAATCGTCCTCGGTGATCTCCGACTTGGCCTTGGTCCATAGCGCCGCCCCGTCGGCCAACTGCCGCGCCTCGTCGTCACCGCCGGCTTCTTCGAGAAAAATCGGGACCGGCACATGACCGGACTGCGCCTTGACGATCCGTTCGACGGTGTGGCGCTCGGCATAGGTCTTCGCGTCATCGAGCAGGGACAGCGTCACCCGGGTTCCCCGCGCCGGAGCGCTGGCGGGATCGATCGGTGCAAGGGTGTATGTGCCCGAACCGTCCGAAGACCAGCTCGCGCTATCGGCTTCGCCCGCGCGGCGGGAGACGACCTCGACGTTGCCGGCGACCATGAAGGCCGAGTAGAAACCCACGCCGAACTGGCCGATGAGTTGCTGTCCCTCGCCGTTCTTGTCCGCGGCGAGCTTGTCCATGAACGCCTTTGTCCCGGACCGGGCGATGGTGCCCAGGGTCTCGGCCATGTCGGCGGCGGTCATGCCGATGCCGTTGTCCGTGATAGTGAGCGTTCCGGCGTCCCGGTCGAGCGTCACCGTGATGCGCGGCTGCGGATCGTCGCCGAGCAGGTCGGGGCGGGAAATGGCCTCGTAGCGCAGCTTCTCGCAGGCGTCCGCGGCGTTGGAGATCAGCTCGCGCAGAAACACGTCACGGTCCGAATAGACCGAGTGAACCATCATGTGCAGGAGCTTCGAGACATCCGCCTCGAAAGCACGGGTCTCAGGGGCGGCAACAGTTTCCATAGTCATCGTCTCTTTGGCTCGTATTTTTGGACTTGTGCCGGCGCAGATGGATCGGATCGCGTGCGGCTGCAAGAGTTCCGACCTCAGGAATTGCGAATCTACGCAGGCAAGGCGTTGACGCGACGATCTTCTCCTGCGTGGTTCAGCCTTCCCAGTTATCCAGCGCTTCGCGATACGCTTCTTCCTCGCGCGTGCGCCGGTCTTCCAGTTTGCGTGTCTGCGTGTCGCGCGCCGATCGCAGCGTATCACGCTCGCGCCGTAGCGCCTCGATCCTGGCATCGATCTCGGCCACCGACACTGCATATTTCTTGTCGGCGCGTTGCAGTGCGGCTTCGGCCTTGTCGAGCCGCGCACGGCTTGGCTTGGGTGCCCTCTTCGCCGGCCGAACTGGCGGTGCAGGCGCCTTGCTCGGCGCGGAAGCGAGCTTGGCCTCGCGCTTGTGCGCCCTTTCCGCCGCGGCAAGATGCTGCGCCGTACTGCCCCGCGCGACGCGAATGACGACGCCGGGCTGCGCGAGCGGGGCTTTGACAAGGCTGGCGTCGTTCACCGGTTCCGCCGCGCCGCTCGCGAACAGGTCGCTGCCCGCGCCCCAGGCCTCGAGCGCCGCCTTGCGGCTCGTGGTCGCGACATAAGCGTCGTGAAATCCGATCGATGTCCGAAAGACCTTAAGGGGACGCTTGGCCATGCCAGCACAACGCACGAGGAACCCATCGGCGCCCGTGCGCTTTGCGAGGTCATGAAGATCGCGACGTACAACGTGAACGGCATCAACGGCCGCCTGCCGGTGCTGCTGCGCTGGCTGGAACTCGCCGCGCCGGACATCGTGTGCCTCCAGGAACTGAAAGCGCCCGACGAAAGCTTTCCCGAAGATGCAATCCGCGATGCCGGCTACGAGGCGGTCTGGCACGGCCAGAGCCGCTGGAACGGCGTCGCCATCCTGAGCCGCGTCGGTGAAATCCACGAAACCCGCCGCGGCCTGCCCGGCGATCCGTCCGATGAACAGAGCCGTTACATCGAAGCGGCGGTGAATGGCGTGCTCGTCTGCGGGCTTTATCTTCCTAACGGCAATCCGCGCCCCGGCCCCAAGTTCGATTACAAGCTGCGGTGGTTCGAACGGCTCCGCGATTACCTCGCCACGCTGATCGGTTTGGATGCGCCGGTGGTGTGCCTGGGCGATTTCAATGTCATGCCGACCGATCTCGACGTCTATGCGCCCGAACGCTGGCGCGACGATGCCCTGTTCGCGCCGGAGGTCCGCGCCGCCTATGCGCGTCTGCTCGATCAGGGCTGGACCGACGCCGTGCGCGCCCTGCACCCGGACGAAACCATCTACACCTTCTGGAAATACTGGCGCGGTGCCTTCGAGCGCAACGCGGGCCTCAGGATCGACCACGCCCTGCTTAATCCGGTCGCGGCCAAGCGCCTGGTCGCCGCCGACGTCGACATGCGGCCGCGCGGCTGGGACAAGACCAGCGATCATGCGCCGCTCTGCATCGAACTGTCAGAGCGCACCGTGACGCGCAAGCGAGCCAAAACGCCAAGGAAATCCGCGGCTCGGCGCGAATCCTGAGTGGTTCTCGCCGCTGTGAGCGCACTACTGAGCATATGAACTCTTCAAGATTCTTTTTCGTTTTCAGCCCGTTGCTTAGCGAGCGATCCCCGGCGTTGTTCGAGCGGACGCCTTGACGGAACAGAGCACAAGGAAGAACATATAGCGAACACATGAGTCGTCCTTGACCAATGATCCTGAACACCGCCCTTCCCTCGCGGCTGCCCGCCGAGCAGCTTGCCGCGCTTCGCGCCCAGATCGCGCAGGTCCAGGCCGTGCGCGGTCCGGTGCTGCCGTTCGGCGTGCCGGAGATCGATGCCAGGCTTGCCAGTGGCGGCCTCGACGGCGCCGCGCTTCATGAAATAGCCGGCGCCAGCCCCAGCTGGAGCGACGATGCCGCTGCCACGCTGTTCGCCGCCGGCCTCGCCGCGCGCTTTGCAGCCGGTGCGGACATGACGGTGCTGTGGGCGCTCAGCCGCTTCGACCTCTACGCCCCCGGCCTCGAGCAGGTCGGCCTCGGGCCCGACAAAGTGCTCTACGCGCAAGGGGCCAAGGATGCCGAGGTCCTGGCGCTGGCCGAAGACGCTTTACGCGACGGGTCGCTGGCCTGTGTGATCGCCGAGGTCAAATCTGCCGACCAGACCGCAACTCGGCGGCTACAACTGGCCGCCTCCGATGGGGGCACGCCGATGCTGCTCTACCGGCGGCATCGCTCGCGCGAGCGCAGCCCCCTCGCCTCGCCGTCCGCGGCGATGACGCGCTGGAGCATAGGCACCGCCCCGTCCTCGCCGCTGCCCCACCCGGGCGTCGGCCGCGGGCGATGGTCCGTCGAGCTTGTCCGCCAGCGCGGCGGCAATCCCTTTTCTCTTTGCGTCGAGGCCTGCGATGACCAGGGTTGCCTCGCTCTACCTGCCGCAGCTGCCGATCGAGCGACTGCGCCGGTTGGAGCGGTCATCCGCGCCGCCTGACGCGGCCGCGCTGACGCCACGGTTTGCGCAGGCGATCGACGACGATCCTGGCCCCTGCTCGGTGCCGCGCGGCGGCGGCTGGCGCCCCGGCGCGCGCTGGGCGCAAGGCGCGCTTGGCGCCGCGCCGACCCCATCGGACATCGATGCCTTGCCCGCGCACCAGCGCCCGACCATGCGCGAGATGGGCCGGCGCAGCGAAACCGCCGATCATCCTTTTCGCGCGATGGCTCCCGACGATGGCACGCCCGCCGGTGCGGCCTGGCCATCGCCGGCGGCGCGCCCGCGCACCAATCCCTGGGCCAAGCCCATGATCCTCATCGCGCGCAGCGGCCAGCGCGAGATCGTGACCGCCGCATGCCCGGTCGCGCTCGACTTGGGGCTGCGCCCCGGCATGGCTGCAGCCCATGCGCGCGCGCTGGTGAGCGATCTCGACGTGCGCGATGCCGAGCAGGATGCCGACGCGATGTGGCTCGACCGCCTGGCGCTTCACGCCGTGCGCCACTGGACACCGACGGCAAGCGCCGGCGATCCCGACGGCCTCTGGCTCGAGGTGACCGGGACCACGCATCTGTTCGGCGGCGAGCATCGCTTCTGCCGCCGGGTCCTCCGTTTTCTGGAGCGCCTGGGCTTTACCGCGCACATCGCCATTGCCGGAACGCCGGGCGCCGCGCATGCGCTCGCCCGCTTCGGCGGCGCCGCGATAACGATCCTGCCGCCGTGCGCCGAGGCCCAGGCGATCGCCGATCTGCCGCTCGCGGCGCTGCGGCTCTGCACCGACACTCTCGCGACCGCCAGCCGGTTCGGGCTTGAGCGCATTGCCGATCTCTACGCGATGCCACGCGGGCCACTCGCCAAACGCCTTGGCCTCAAGGCGGTCGAGCGGCTCGACCAGGCACGCGGCCTTGTGGCCGAGCCGATCGTGGCGGTAGTCCCCTTCGAGGCGCCGCGCGCCGAGCGCCGGCTGTTCGAGCCGATCGTCACCGCCGAGGCGATAAACCACGTCATCGGCGACCTTCTCGCCGACCTTGTGCACGACCTGCAAGGCCGCCGGCTGGGCTTGCGCACCGCGGTGCTGACTTGCCAGCGGGTGGACGGGATCGACCAGCGCATCGCCGTGGGCACCGCGCGCGCCACCCGCGATGCGAAACACCTGACGCGCATGTTCGCGATGCGCGTCGAGCGGATTGATCCCGGGCTCGGCATCGAGGTGATGCAGCTCGCGGCCCCGCGCGTCGAGGACCTGCAGCCGGCGGCGCTGGATTGCGGCCTTCTGGACACGCAGCATGCGCCCGATATCGCGCCCCTCGTCGACCAGTTGATTGGCCGGGCCGGCGAGGAGGCCCTGTTCCGCCTCGGCGCGATCGAGAGCGACGTGCCCGAGCGCGCGGTGCGGCGGACCGCCCCCTTGGCGACGCCATCCGGCTGGCCGGCCTGGCGCCGCCCGGTGCGCCTGCTGCATCGGCCCGAGCCGCTCACCAACGTCGTCGCCCTGCTGCCCGATCATCCGCCGCGCCGCTTCTCGTGGCGCGACAGCGCGTACAAAGTATTGGCAGGCGAAGGCCCCGAGCGCATCCATGGCGAATGGTGGCGGTCTGCGCGCGAGATGTGGGCGGTGCGCGACTATTTCATGGTCGAGACCGGGGGCGGCGAACGCTTCTGGCTGTTCCGGCGCGGCGACGGCATCGATGCGCCGACCGGCGATCTCAGCTGGTATCTTCATGGCGTGTTCGGCTGATGGCGACCTATGTCGAACTCCAGGTCACCAGCCACTTCTCGTTCCTGCGCGGCGCTTCGGCCCCCGAGGAACTGTTCGCCGCGGCCGCGGCGCTCGGCCACACCGCGCTGGGCCTTGCCGACCATAATACAGTGGCTGGAGTGGTGCGTGGATGGGCGGGGCAGAAGGAGACCGGCGTGCGCATGATCGCCGGCTCGCGCGTGGACCTGACCGACGGCCGCGCACTGCTGCTCTACCCCACCGATCGCGCCGCCTGGTCGCGGCTCACGCGCCTGCTGTCCCTGGGCAAGGGCCGCGGCGGCAAGGGCAAGTGCATCCTTGCGTGGAGCGACGTTGCCGAGCGTTGCGAAGGGCTGGTTGCAATCCTGCTGCCGGATATGCCGGACGCGCGAACCTCGGAGCACCTCCAGGACCTGCGCACCGTGTTCGGCGATCGCGGCTACTGCGCGCTGTCGCTGCGCCGACGGCCCGGCGACCAGGGCAGGCTCCACGGCCTCGATGCCCTGGCCCACAAGGCGGGCATCCGCAGCGTCGCGACCGGCGACGTGCTCTACCACGAGCCCGAACTGCGCCCGTTGCAGGACGTGATGACCGCGATCCGCGAGAAGACCACCATTGACGCGCTGGGATTCAGGCGCGAGCGGTTCCTCGACCGCAACCTCAAGTCGCCACTGGAGATGGAGCGCCGTTTAGCGGCCTTCCCTGATGCGATCCAGGCCAGCGCCGATATCGCCGGCCAATGCCGCTTCGACCTTGGCGAGATCGAGTACCAATACCCGTACGAGCAAGTCATGGCCGGACGCACCGCGCAGCAGGCGCTCGCCGCGCTGACGCAGGAGGCGGCTGTCCGGATGTTTCCGCAAGGGCTCGGCAAAGCCTATCGCAAGCAGATCGACCACGAACTGCGGCTGATCGAGCAGCTTGGCTATGCGCCCTATTTCCTGACCGTCCATGCGATCGTCGCTGAGAGCCGGCGTCGCGGCATCCTGTGCCAGGGGCGCGGCTCGGCGGCCAACAGCTGCGTATGCTTCATGCTGGGCATCACCTCGATCGATCCGATCAAACACGAACTGCTGTTCGAGCGTTTCGTCTCGGGCGAGCGCAAGGAGCCGCCCGACATCGACGTCGACTTCGAGCACGAGCGACGCGAGGAAATCATTCAGTGGATCTACGAGACTTACGGGCGCCATCGTTCGGCGCTGACCGCGGTCGTCACCCGCTACCGCACGCGAGGTGCCGTCGCCGAAGTCGGCAAGGCGCTGGGCTTGCCGCGCGACCTGACCAAGATGCTCACCGGCCTCGTGTGGGGCTGGTCGATGGACGGGATCGGCGACGAACAGATTGAGAGCCTCAACCTCAACGCCGATGATCATCGCCTGCGCCTGACGCTGGAATTGTCCCGCCAGCTGATCGGCACGCCGCGCCACTTGTCGCAACACCCGGGCGGTTTCGTGCTGACCCAGGACCGGCTCGACGATCTCGTGCCGATCGAGCCGGCGCGCATGGAAGATCGCCAGATCATCGAGTGGGACAAGGACGACATCGATGCGCTCAAGTTCATGAAGGTCGACGTGCTGGGCCTGGGCATGCTTGGCTGCATGAACCGCGCTTTCAACCTGCTCGAAACACACAAGGGCATCCGGGTCGGCATGGCGGACCTGCAGGACGATGATCCGGACGTCTATGCGATGATCCAGAAGGCCGACACGCTCGGCGTCTTCCAGATCGAGAGCCGCGCGCAGATGTCGATGCTGCCGCGCATCAAGCCAGACAAGTTCTACGACCTCGTCATCGAAGTGGCGATCGTGCGGCCCGGTCCGATCCAGGGCGACATGGTCCACCCCTACCTGCGTCGCCGGGAAGGCAAGGAGACGCCCGAGTATCCCAAGCCCGAGCTGCGCGCCGTGCTCGAAAAGACGCTGGGGGTGCCGCTGTTCCAGGAACAGGCGATGAAGGTCGCGATCGTCGGCGCCGGCTTCACGCCCGTCGAGGCCGACCAGCTGCGCCGCGCGATGGCGACTTTCAAGCTGACCGGAGGCGTCAGCCACTTCTACGACAAGCTCGTGGGCGGCATGGTCGCGCGCGGCTACCCCAAAGACTTTGCCGAACGGACTTTCAAGCAGATCGAGGGCTTCGGCTCCTATGGCTTTCCCGAGAGCCATGCCGCCTCCTTCGCCAAGATCGCTTATGCCAGCTGCTGGATGAAACACCATCACCCCGACGTGTTCTGCGCCGCCCTGCTCAACGCGCAGCCCATGGGTTTCTATGCGCCCGCGCAGATCGTGCGCGATGCGCGCCAGCACGGCGTCGAGGTCCGTCCCGTCTCGATCAACCACAGCCACTGGGACTGTTCGCTGGAGCCCGCCCGGGACGCACGCGGCCGATACCTGGCAGTCCGCCTCGGTTTTCGCCAGGTGCGCGGCCTTGCCAATCTGCATGGCGCTTCGATCGTCGCGGCCCGTGGCCCTGCCCCGTTCGAGAGCGTCGAGGAGGTCTGGCGCCGCGCCGGGGTACCGCGCGCCGCGATCGAGCGGCTCGCCGAGGCGGACGCCTTCTCGTGCATCGCCGAGGATCGCCGCCAGGGCTTGTGGAAAGTCAAGGGCCTGGGCGATGCGCCGCTCCCGCTTTTCGCCGCGGCCGACGAGCGTGAGGCGCGGTTTTCGCCCGAGGGCGTCGAGCCCGACGTCACCTTGCGGGCGATGAGCGAGGGGCGCGAGGTGGTCGAGGACTACCGCTCGCTCCAGATGTCGCTGCGCGGCCACCCGCTCCAGTTCCTGCGCGCCGAGCTGGATGCCATGCGGATCGTGCGCTGCGCCGATCTCGGCTCGGTCCGCGACGGGCGCAACGTCGAGGTCGCCGGCGTGATCCTCGTGCGCCAGCGGCCCGGCTCGGCCAAGGGTATCCTGTTCGTGACGATCGAGGACGAGACCGGCATCGCCAACGGCATCTTGTGGCCCAACAAGTTCGAAATCTACCGCCGCCAGATCATGTCCGCCTCGATGATCGCGATGCGCGGCCGCGTGCAGAAGGAAGGCGAGATCATCCACGTGATCTGCGACCGCATCATCGACCATGATGCCATGTTGCGCTCGATCGCCCACGCTGACTTCGCGGTGGCGCCGGGGCGCGGAGATGGCGCCAGCAACGGCGGCGGGCCCGATCCGCGCGATCCGTCCTGGCCGCGCGGTAGGACGCTGGGCTCGCCGCGCTTCGGCCCTCAGGTAGACAAGGACAATCTCGTGCCGATCCGTAGCCACGATTTTCATTGATCGACGAAGGGTCTTCTCCCGACGCTTATCGGTCGCTCCGAGTCTGAATCTCGGTGCCCAGGTGCGGCCCGGCAGCTTTCCCCGCGGGGCGCCTAATAGGACTGGCGACCGGCACCAGCGGATTTTGACGTACGATGGGAAGATTCACCCCCACTCCAAGGGAACCAATTCTCGTTGCGTTTATTTCGAATATACGCTGCTGAATTGCTCAACCACGAAGAGTTCCAATGACGTTGCCTGCGCATTCAGAGCCGTTCGGCGGACATATGCCGTCGGCTGATGACCGTCAGATCGCTAACCAGCTTCGTCGCATGCTTGCTGCCCAAAAGTCGGGAGAAGCAACTTTGCGTGTCCTAGAGCCGGAATCGAAGAGGCCGGTCGAAATCACTCTCACTCCCGCCATGTCTGACCTGTTTCTTGAATTGCTGCGTCATATCGGCAGCGGCAGCGCGGTAACACTCGTACCGATTCAGGAAATGCTGACGACGCAGCAAGCCGCCGACCTCCTCAATGTGTCACGTCCATACCTAATCAAGCTGCTTGAGCAAGAGGCCATGCCCCACACTTTGATAGGACGACATCGCCGTATTCGGGCCGATGACGTGTTCCGCTACAAGGCGCAGCGCGATGATGAGCGTTCGCGGGCCCTCGACGAACTCATCAGCGGCGATGCGGACTTGGTTTGAACCGTGTTCGCAAACCGCTACACTGCCCTCATTGATACCTGTACGCTCGTCAGTGTCTGGCGGCGCAACTTGTTGCTTTCACTTGCTGAAGCTGAATTTTCCGCATCCGCTGGTCAGAGCCCATTCTGAACGAAACCAAAGCAGCCCTAATCAAGATGGCGCGAGAGCGCGATCTCGACGATCCTGAGGCGCGAGGGGTGCGAGCGGTAAAGGCCATGCAGACGGCCTTCCCGGAAGCTATGGTTGAAGACTTCAAGCTGACTGTTAGCGCTCAGTTTGGCTTACCCGACCTGGTGACGAACACGTCATCGCGGCTGCCGTCAAAACGCAAGCCCAAGCCTCGTCACCGAGAATCTGAAAGATTTTCCAGCTGCCATCCTCGGCCAGCTCAACATCGAGGCACGAAGCGCCGACGACTTCATTGCCGACACCGTTGCCCTCGAGGAGGGACGGGCGATCGCCGCCATCCGGAAAATGCGGGAGCGCCTGAAGCGACCTGAAATGTCCCCTGAAGATTTTCTACGGGCGCTGGAAGCCAACAGCCTGCTCGAAACTGCTTCGGTCCTCACTCCCCACCTCGGCTCGATCTGAAGGCCCGCCTCCAACATCTCCGACCCTTGTCAGTCGTTCAGAGCGCGATTTTCAATCCTCAGGCGCAGACCGTCCGGTTCCAGCGGCTCGCGACCAGACTGCGTCGTTCGCCGGTCGGGTTTTCCGAGACTTCTTTTGCCAAAACCTGCCGCTCGGTCGGCTTGAAACCGTTTGGGAGCGACGCGCCCTAAACTCGCTCATTTGATCTTCGCGGGGAGGAAGCGACGCCCATGATGTGGTTGATCGGGCGGAAGCCGCCCTCGGCGGGCGCGGCCCGGTCTGATGGGAAGACGGCGCTCCCGATCTGAACCGCCATCTCGCCCGCACCGGGCCCTAAGCGGATTGGTACACCAACGTATCGGGCAATCGGCGCTGATCAGACTGGGAACGCAATCATCCGCGATGTGGTTTGTCGGGCAAGGAGACTATAATGCCCAAACGTATTCTCATCACCGGCGCCAGTGTCGCCGGCAACACTATAGCCGCGGTGCTTGCCGACTACGATTTCGAGGTCGTGGTTGTCGAGCGGGCTGAGGCGTTTCGTGACGGTGGGCAGAATGTCGATGTACGCGGGGTCGGGCGCGAGGTGCTTCGCCGGCTAGGCCTGGAGGCGGCCGCGCTCGACCACGGTACCGGTGAGGAAGGCACGGCCTGGGTCAACGAGGACGGCAGCGAGGCAGCGCGGTTCGCGGTCGATGAGAATGGAAACGACGGACCGACCGCGGAAATGGAGATCCTGCGCGGCGATCTGGCGCGTCTCCTCTACGACGCAGCACAGGGTCGCGCAGCCTATCGGTTCAACGATCGGATTGAGGCGGTCGAGGAGGCGACGAATGGTGCCAGCGTCACTTTTTCCAGCGGCACGAATGAGACCTTCGACGCTGTGATCGTCGCCGAGGGGGTTGGCTCTTCGACGCGCGAACTGGTGTTCACCGGCGCAAACGATCCGCGGTGGATGGACGTGACCATCGCCTATTTCACCATTCCGCGTTCAAATGACGACGACCGGATGTGGCGCTGGTTCAACGCGCCGGGCAAGCGCAGCGTTTCGCTCCGCCCCGACCAGCACGGCACCACCCGCGCGATGCTGTCGCTTTCGAAGAAAGCCGAGGGCGAGCAGGACTCGGATGTCGAGCGTCAGAAGGCCTTCCTGCATGAGCGTTTCGCCGATGCTGGCTGGGAGACGCCGCGCATTCTCGCGGCGATGGATAGCACTGACGACTTTTATTTCGACGTGCTCCGGCAGGTGCGATTGCCGCGCTGGTCGTCGGGTCACGTCGTCCTGACCGGCGACGCTGCCTGGTGCGCTACGCCGCTCGCGGGGATCGGCACCACGCTTGCCGTCACCGGCGCCTATGTGCTGGCGCAGGAACTGATCCGTAATGCGAGTGTCGAAGCTGCGTTTCAGGCCTATGAGAAACAGATGCGACCAATGGTCGAGGACGGCCAGGGCGTGCCCAAGATCGCGCCGCGCCTCATGCATCCCAAGAGCCGGCTCGGCATTAGCCTGCTCCACGGAGTACTCGGCGTAGCCAGCACGGACGTCGTCCGCAATCTGAGCGCCAAACTCTTCAGCGGACCAGGCAAGGAAGTCGATCTGTCCCGCTACGATTGAGGCGAGCTTCGGAACGTCCCGTCGCCATTATGCGCGGGAAGCGCCTTCGCCGTCATCTCCGAGGTTGCTCGACGATCATAGAAACCGCTGCCTTCGACCACATCAGGTCATTCGCTTTGGTGGGCTTCCACGGCAACAACCGCCAGAAGCCACCGTTTGAAGAAGCTCGAGAAGCCGCGGCTACTCACCCTCGATCCGATGGGTTGGCTGCCTCAAAGTAACATGCACTTCCTCGATCAACAGATTAAGGAATGCGCGCACGGCAGGGTTGGAGCGGCGACTCTCCGGCCAGATTGCCGTGACGTTATGCCGCTCGACGGCGAATTCCGACAATATGGGAACAAGAGCTCCCCGTGCTACCCAAGGGTCGGCCATGAAGCTTGCTCCAATGCCAATCCCGCCACCGGCGGCAATGGCGGCAATCACGGCTTCACTTGCATCGACGACGACCCCGGATGCTGGTGCCAGTTCCATCTCCTTTCCGCCTATACGGAATGGCCAACGGAAGGTCTGCCCGGTGCTCTGGTAGCGCAAATTGACGGTCTCGTGGTCGACCAGTTCATCCGGGTGGGCCGGTGCCGCTCGTCTCGCCAGATATGTCGGCGAGGCGTAACAGCAGAGGGTATGCGGTGCAAGCCGTCGCGATAGCAGCCGGGAATCCGAAAGGTCTCCGATGCGTACGGCCAGATCGATGCTCTCCTCAACGATGTCCACCAACTGGTCGCTCAACCGCAGGTCGATCATCACCTGTGGATGGCGTTCTCGAAATCCGGGTAACAACGGCACGATCATATGCAGGCCGATCGGCAACGACGCTGCGATCCTCAAGGTGCCGGACGGTTCCGCTCGTGCCGCTTTGGCGACCTGCTCGATCTCCGCAACATCCCGAAGCAATCGCAGCGCCCGATCATGCAGGTTCCGCCCTTCTTCGGTAAGCGCAAGCGAACGTGTCGTGCGCGTAAACAGCGATACGCCAAGATCGCGTTCCAGCCGCTGGACACTCTTGCTGATGGCCGAGGGTGAAACTCCCATCGCTCGCGCTGCGGCTGTGTAGCTACCCAACGAGGCGGCGCGAGCGAAAGCAAACAGGCCGGTAAGGCGTTCGAGCCCAAATTGTTCCATCATGGCATTATTGAAGCGACATTTCGAGTTACTATCAACCATAATTCATGTTGCTACATTCGGGGCATCAAATATTCCTTGTGAGGTCAACGATGAGCGAGATGATGAAAGCGGCGCGCCTGCACGAATTTGGCGGCCCCGATGTCCTGCGGTACGAGGATGCCCCGCGCCCAGTCGCGGTAACCGGCGAGGTGCTGGTGCGCGTCCATGCCGCCAGCCTCAATCCGCCCGATCTGTATCTGCGCGACGGCTACAGTGCGCTTCCGCCCGAATGGCGCCCGGACGCGGTGTTCCCGTTAATCCTGGGGACCGACGTTTCGGGCGTCGTCGCCGCGTTGGGCGATGGTGCAACCGGCTTTGCTGTCGGCGATGAAGTCTATGCCATGGTCCGCTTCCCGAAGGATTTCATGACGGGCAGTGGTGCCTATGCCGAATATGTCAGCGTCCCGGCCTCGGAGCTGGCGCTGAAGCCCAGCGGCATCGACCATGCGCAGGCAGCTGCTGCGCCAATGTCGCTTCTCACGGCCTGGCAATTTTTGATCGAGCTCGGTCATGATGCGCCGAATCCGTTCCAGTCCTACGCGCACCGTCCAGTCCAGCTGGCTGGCAAGACGGTGGTGGTTAACGGCGCAGGCGGCGGTGTCGGTCACTTCGCCGTCCAGTTGGCGAAGTGGCAGGGCGCGCGCGTCGTCGCCATTGCGTCAGGCAAGCATGAGGCTCTCATGCGCGAGCTGGGCGTCGATCAGTTTATCGACTACACCAAGGCGGCGGCCGAAGACGTCGTGCGCGATGCCGATCTCGTCATCGATGCCGTAGGGGGCACGACGATCGATCGCTTTCTGCGGACGATCAAGCGCGGCGGGGCGCTGTTCCTTGTCAATCCGCTCGGCTTTGATGGTCATGATGAGGCAGAGGCGCTGGGCATCACCGTCTCGGTGACACAGGTCCGCTCCAATGGCGCGCAACTCGGCGAAGCCGGGCGCCTGCTTGCCAACGGTACGGTGAAAGTCGTCGTGGACAGCTGCTTTCCGCTCGCTGAGGCCGGCCGCGCCCACCAGCGCGCTTCGCAGGGCAACATCCAGGGCAAGATCGTCCTCACCGTCGCCTGACAGACAGACACTACGGATCGGCACGAGAGGCTGCCGATCCGGACCTACCGTGAGTAGCCTCAATGCTGTTCGTAACCGGATATATGTCGCGCGGCGATCTGGACGAGAAAGCGCGACAATCAAGATGAGAATCCGGTGTGTCGGGATCGGCGTAGGGCGTAGCCCGTAGCCGGTCCCGACACACCGGAGGCACTCTTTGCCGGGTGCCTGTGATGGTCTTGGTGGCCGCTATGCATCGGTTTTCCGGGGAGGAGGACTGGGCGTGTGGCCGGCCGACACATCAACGATCATCAAGTGAGACTTTTCATGACCAACAGACGTTATGACTCCGTCGCCCTGGCGGCGGCGAAGGCCGGGTTCAGTCCGGCGACGGGCTATCGAGTTCTGCAGGACACCCGGCTGCCATCACAGTGGCAAACACCGCGCAGCCGGCGCCGACCCGACCCCCTTGCCGGTATTTTCGATGAAGTTGTCGTGCCGATGTTAGAGGCTAGCCCGGGTCTTCGGCCCATAGCGATCTTCGAGGAGCTGCGACGCCGATATCCCGAGACGGAGTTTGGCTCCCGGCGAACCCTGGAGAGGCGCATTCGCGACTGGCGCGCCGTCAACGGGCAAGATCGCGAAGTCATTTTCCGGCAAGTGCACGAGGCCGGGCGGCTCGGCCTGTCCGATTTTACGTGCATGGACGATCTGGGAGTTTCCATCGCCGGACAGTCCCTGGAACACCTGCTCTATCACTTCCGGCTTCCATGTGGCGGCTTCGAACACGGGCACATCATCCTGGGCGGTGAGAGCTTTGTCGCCTTGGCCGAAGGGCTGCAGAACGCGCTCTGGTCCGCAGGCGGCGCGCCGAAGCTTCATCGTACCGACAGCCTCTCGGCCGCCTTCCGCAATCTGGACGCGGATGCCAGGATCGACCTGACCAGGCGTTATGACGCGCTCTGTGACCATTATGGAATGGAGCCCACGAGGAACAACCGGGGCGTTGCCCATGAGAACGGCGCGATCGAGAGTGCCCATGGCCATATCAAGGCTGCCATAAGGGATGCGCTGCTGCTGCGCGGGAGCGCCGACTTCTCCGACCTTGCCGACTATCGCCGCTTCATCGACGAGGTCGTGAATGCGCGCAACCGGCGGCACGGCCCCGGGATCGATGCCGAACGCAAGTTCCTACGGCCGCTGCCGGACGTGCGCACCACCGATTACGAGGAGATCCTCGTGACGGTCACATCCTCGGGCGGCTTCACGTTGCGCAAGGTGTTCTACACGGTCCCATCCCGCCTGATCGGACACCGCTTGCGGGTTCGCCTGTATGATGACCGCCTCGACGTCTTCATCGGCGGCACGAAGCTCTTGACCCTACTGCGCGGCCGCGCTGGCATGAACGGGAAGCACGGCCACGTTGTCGACTACCGTCACGTGATCCATTCCCTGCGCCGCAAGCCTATGGCGCTGCTCGGGCTGGTCTATCGAGACAGTCTGTTCCCGCGAGCCGCCTATCGTCTGATGTTCGAGCACCTGCTGGAGGCTCGGGGTGAACGGGAAGCCTGCCGCACCACCGTCGAACTTCTCGCCATGGCTCACGAACGTGCTTGCGAGGCGGAGCTCGCCGGGCTCCTGACCGAGGATCTGAACGCACACCGAACGCCGTGCCTGACAACCTTGCGGGCCCGGTTCTGTCCGGACCCTGCCGATCTGCCCGAAGTCGTGGTCGAACTGGTGCCGCTCTCGATCTACGACGGACTTATCGAACAGGGAGAAGCCGCATGAACCCAACTCCCATGATCGATGCACAGCGTCTCAGCCTCATGCTCAACGAACTGCGCTTGCCCACCATCAAGCACATCTGGGGGGACTTCGCCGCCCAGGCAGACAAGGAAGGATGGCCCGCCAGCAGATTCCTCGCCGCGCTGGCCGAGCACGAACTTGCCGAACGCGATCGGCGTCGGATCGAACGCCATCTGGCAGAGGCACATCTACCCGCAGGCAAGACCCTCGACTGCTTCGCCTTCGATGCCGTGCCGATGATCTCCAAGGCCCAGGTCATGGCCCTGTGCGCTGGCGATGGTTGGCTTGAGCAAGGTGCGAACCTCATCCTGTTCGGTCCGCCCGGCGGCGGCAAAACCCATCTCGCCGCAGCAATCGGCCTGGCGCTGGTAGAGCGGGGCTGGAGGGTTTTGTTCACCCGGACCTCCGACCTCGTGCAACGCCTGCAGGTCGCGCGGCGCGAACTCGCGCTCGAATCCGCGATGGCCAAGCTCGACAAATACCACCTGCTGGTTCTCGACGACTTCGCCTACATCTCGCGCGACCAAGCCGAGACGTCGGTGCTCTTCGAGTTGATAAGCGCGCGCTACGAGCGACGGTCGTTGCTGATCACCGCCAACCAGCCCTTCGGCGAGTGGAACAAGGTCTTCCCAGATCCCGCGATGACGCTCGCCGCTGTCGATAGGCTCGTCCACCACGCCACCATCTTCGAGATGAACGTCGAAAGTTACAGGCGGCGCACCGCTCAGGCCAGACGCGCCGGTGCCGGGCGGCCCGCCGCATACACCACGCCAAAGGTTCTCGAGACCATCCGCGACAATCAGGATGAGAACGACGAACTTGCCAGCGACAATCTAAACAGGCACTGATCGACGCGCCGCGACAATCACATTCTCATCCTGATTGACGCGCAATCATCATCCAGTTTGTCGCGCTACACGGATATATGCATGTTAACCCGTTCGACGTGCCGCGCTTCCACGCCGAGCTTCAAGCGGCCGGCGCCATCGTCAGGCAGCGTCCCGGAAACCTTTCCTATGACGCTGCCGTGGACGATGCGCAGGCCGGCCGGCTGCTGATCGCGGAGCGGGGGCACGATCAGGGCGCGCTCGATGCCCACCTCGATGCGCCTGAAACGAAGAACGTCGTCCAGCGCTGGGAGGGCATGATGCGTGGCGAGATCCGCAAATATGATGCATCGAACGAGCGCGACTTAATGGCAGACTGAACCTGCTCGGGCGACCGGCACTGCGGAAGATAACGTCTAAGTGGCCGTCTGCCGGCAGCCATCGACCCTTATGACACACTCAGCGCTCGATTTTTGATCCCCAGCAGCGGCCGTTCCGCTTTTACGGTAGCTGTCGGTCGAGGCTATGTAAAAACGCGAAGATATGCTAAGGTTTTCTCGGATTTGCGGGGGGGCTTTGGGATGGGCCGGTTCGTTCAAGGGGAAGACCGCCGGTAGGATTTTTTGCTGCCAGCATCGCTTGATGACTACGTGTCCGAGGACAACCCGGTTCGGGTAGTCGAGGCCTTTATCGACGAGCTCGATTTCCACGCTTTGGGTTTTGCCGGAGCGACGCCTGCCGAGACCGGGCGCCCGGCCTACCATCCTTCGACGATGCTCAAGATCTACCTTTACGGCTATGTGAACAGGATCCAGTCCAGCCGGCGCCTGGAACGCGAGGCCCAGCGCAATGTCGAGCTCATGTGGCTCACCGGCCGACTGGCGCCGGACTTCAAGACGATCGCCAACTTTCGACGGGATAATGGTGCAGCAATCCGTGCGGTCTGCAGCCAGTTTGTGATGCTGTGCCGGCAGTTGAGCCTTTTCGGACAGGCAACCGTCGCGATCGATGGCAGCAAGTTCAAAGCGGTGAACAATCGGGATCGCAACTACACAGAACACAAAGCGACCAAGCGGATCGAACAGGTCGAGGCCAGCATCGAGCGCTACCTTGCCGCACTCGACCGTGCTGATCGTGAGACGAGCGACGTCCCGCAGGCACGGGTTGAGCAAATCCGGGCGAAGATCGCTGGCTTGCGCGGGCAGATGCGGTTCCTGAAGGAGATGGCCGCACAAGTCGAAGGGGCGCCCGATCATCAGGTATCGCTGACCGATCCGGATGCCAGGTCCATGAACAGCAGCGGTCGAGGTACTGGAATCGTCGGCTACAATTTGCAGGCAGCGGTGGATGCCGAACACCACCTCATTGTCGCGCATGAAGTGGTGAACGAGGGCAACGACCGGGCGCAACTCGCGCCAATGAGCCGGCTAGCCCAGGCAGCCATCGCCGAACCTGAAATCACCGTCCTGGCGGATCGCGGTTATATGAACGGAGCGCACGTACTGGATTGCGAAGGCACCGGCATTTTACCCTGCGTGCCCAGAACCGATACATCCGGCAAAGCTCAGCGCGGCTTATTCACCAAGGCTGACTTCGTGTACGATAGCGACCACGACCATTATACCTGCCCGGCAGGGAAACATCTGACCAAGGCGCGTGCACGGTCCGATCATCATGGCGACATTGATCACTACCGCAACCTGAGCGCCTGGCAGAGCTGCGTTCTACGACCGCGCTGCACCACTGAATACGTGAAGCGGGTCAAACGGTGGAAGCATGAGGCGGTCATCGATGCCATGCCAAAGCGGCTCGACCTATTACCCAATGCCATGGGCATCCGTCGCCGGACGGTCGAGCATGTCTTTGGCACCCTCAAATCCTGGATGGGCAGCACGCATTTTCTGACCACGACCCTAAAAAACGTCAGAACCGAGATGAGTTTGTGCGTGCTGGCCTACAACATGAAGCGGATGATCCAAATCATGGGCGTCGAGCCCCTCATCGCCGCGATCCGCGGCCTGATCGCGAAGCGCGCCTTCAGCAATATCTTGCCCGGCCACCATCTCACCAAAATCTGCCGCCTTCGCCGCGCCGCGTTTTTTACACAGCCTCGACCACAACACGTCGTTCCGGCGTAGAGCCAAAAAGGTCGGCTCACGCTATAACCAGACGACTGCCTATTGCAGACCCGCAAGCAACTCTAGCCTCACGTAATCTGCCAGGGCGCAATGCCAGCGGCAGCTATGGAAGCGGCTGCCCCGGGATACTCAAGCATGTTGACCTCACTGCGAATGCTCACGCGTAATAAGGCGGTCAACGTGGCGCGATAGCCAGCACGTCCCATGCGCGCATCGCATTCGAGATCGCGCTATTGAGTACGTCTCCTGTCATTCCATCGCGTGCGAGCAGGGAAATACCGAGCAGGAACCCGTCGAACATAGCGGCAAGGCCAACGGTGTCCACATCGGCCGGCAATGTCCCGTTCTCGATCGCGGCGGTCACGCAAAGAGCGATCGCTTCGCGATTGGCCTGGCGTTCCGCCGCCGTCAGTCCTTTCAGAGCGGTCGTCTGATCCGAACCGATGGTTGCCGACAACGTGACCATGCAGCCGGAGGGATGACCCGGTGTCGTCTGCATCATGGCCGAGCGGCGCAACGCATGCTCAATCCGGTCCCGCGGCGGCAGCGTCTGGTCGCGCAACGCGTCCGTTACCCGACCATAGGTGGCCAGATAAACAGACAGGGCCTCACGATAGAGCGCCTCCTTCGAACCGAAGGCCGCGTAGAAGCTCGCTGAGGAGATCCCGCCCATCGCGGTGCGCAACTGGTCCAACGACACGCCTTCATAACCGTGTTGCCAAAACAGATGCGTGGCGCTTGTGACGGCGGCATCACGGTCGAAGCTGCGGGGCCGTCCTGTACGGGGCATGTTTCTCTCCAATCTGACATATGGACTACTCGATCCAGAAGTCGTTGACAAGCGCCGCGTTTTTGATGACTTATGGACCGAATCATCCACAATTCGAGTTGGGCCATGGCTTCCAGCATTGATACCCCGCCTGTTTCATCGAGCCGCGCTGACGAAAGGCTTCCCGTCGGCGCGCTGTCTGCGCTGGCGATGACAGGTTTCATCTGCATCGCGACGGAGACTCTACCAGCCGGCCTCCTGCCGCAGATTTCCGCAAGCCTGGCACTTTCGTCCGCACTGGCGGGTCAGCTCGTGACGGCTTACGCGCTTGGTTCGGTGCTGGCAGTGATCCCGTTGACGATCCTTACCAGCGACTGGCCGCGTCGCCATGTGCTGCTGCTGACCGTCTTCGGCTTCCTGTTGTTCAACGGGATCACCGCATTGTCCTCGGACTATCGCGTGACGCTGGCGGCCCGTTTCCTTGCGGGTTGCGCGGCCGGACTTGGCTGGGGGCTGCTCGCGGCCTTCGCCCGGCAGATGGTGGAGCCACGCCAGCAGGGGAAGGCGATGGCGATCGCGATGGTCGGCACGCCGATCGCCCTCTCGCTGGGCGTCCCGCTCGGCACCTGGCTTGGCGGCGCTGTCGGTTGGCGCGCGGCATTCGGCATCATGTCGCTGTTGGCACTTCTGCTCGTCGGATGGGTCTTGCTCAAGGTGCCGAACCTACCCGCGCGGAGGGCATCCTCGCGCCTTTCGATCGGCAAGGTATTCACAACGCCTGGCGTCCGACCCGTCCTTGGCGTGGTGATGACGTGGATGCTCGCCCACAACATCCTCTATACCTATGTCGCGCCGTTCGTGGCACCCGCGGGCTTGGCGGAACGGGTCGATCTGGTGCTGCTGGTCTTCGGCATCGCCGCCCTTGCAGGAATTTGGATGACGGGTCGTCTGGTCGATCGTCATCTGCGCACTGCGGTGCTTGCCAGCCTGGCCGGTTTTGCCATCATTGCCCTGCTATTTGGTTTGGTGACGCCGCAGCCAGTCATCATCGTCGCTGGGGTTGCGATCTGGGGACTGACTTTTGGCGGCGCCGCGACCCTGCTCCAGACCGCGCTGGCCGACACCGCAGGCGATCAGGCCGACGTCGCGCTGTCTATGAACGTCGTGACATGGAACCTGGCGATCGCTGGCGGCGGCGTGCTGGGCGGATTGCTGCTTGATCACTGGGGCGCTGCAAGTTTCCCCTGGGCAATGCTTACGTTGTTGATCGGCGGGCTGGTCACTGCCTGGTCGGCGCGTGGTCACGGGTTCCCCGCAGGGCCACGCCGTCATTCCGGCGCAGGCTTGGGGCACTGACCGGTCGGCGCCGGCTCCCATCGACCAACTCAAGCCGTTCCGCGGCGCGCGTGTGAAGGACCGTTCCTGCCGGACCTTGCTCTTCCCACGCTTTGAAGCGGACGGGGCGGCAGTGCGCCCATTGTCGCCGCACAGTTGCTCAATTCCAGTGCTCGAGAGCGGTCGTTCGTTCAGATTGGTCCGACGCATCCGATGCGAGAAAAGCTGCTGGTCGGCAGACGCCCCTAACCGGCCGTTCAGGCCCGAATTTGTCGATCTTGAAACCGGCCATTGACGGCGGGGAAGCTACGATTACCATCCGCAACAATGAGAGCAGCATTACTCGCGGCGTTGATGATTTGCTCAGGGTGTTCGAACGCCTGCCAGAACACCGTCGCCTCCCGAAGCCCTTCGCCTGATGGCACACATGTCGCGGTGCTATTCCAGCGGGACTGCGGAGCGACCACGGGCTTCTCCACGCAAATTTCGATATTGGAAGCTAACGATAAACCTTCGGGAGGGGGCAACGCCTTCGTTGCAGATGACGATCACGGTGCCGCTAGGGTCGGTGGCTGGGAAGGGTCATGGGCTGACATGAAGTGGCTCTCGCCGGAACGCCTACGTATCCGATACGCCACAAGGTCTAGGGTATTCAAACAGGAGGAGAGTGTTTCCGGAGTGAGCATCAGCTATCAGATGGTCGGCAGCTAACGCCCCGTAGCGGACATCTGATCAAGCCGCTACGATGCCCACCATGACGCCTATCGAAGTCTTTCGACCCTTTGCCAAATCGCTGATCGGCCTGCCGATAAGTCACGTCTGGCGCGGATATGGGTCTGCGCTCTTCATTGAACTCGGCAACTTGATGGCGGTCGCCAAGCACGATGGTTCGCTTGGCAACCCGGAAGGCGAAGTATCGCTCGGCGTCGAATGGAGTTGGCGGATCGAAGATCGAATGGCGATCCGATGCGGGAGTTGGAGCGAAGAAGACCTGTGGGAGCCCGCCTTTGACTCGCTGCGCGAAAGACGGGTCAAAAAATGCGATTTGTTTGGCATTTTGCCCGAAGTGATGCTCACAACCGATGCGGGAGTACGGTTTCTATCTTTCTCGACTACAGATGGGCAGCCTCAGTGGCATTTGGTGGACCGTCGCGATGGCCCGCCACGCTGGTTTACTGTTCGAGAGGGCAGGCTTCACCTTGGAGACGGAACCGAGCCTTCGACCTAACGGCAGCTTCCCACCCCTCCTAGCCGTCAGGCGACACGATGCCGGTCCCCGGAAGCGGAATGACAGCCTTGCAATAATTTAATCGGGGAAGCGGTCCAGCGGCAGACGCCCCATAGCAGTCGCTAATTGGCACGTGGCGCTCGTTCGATAGCGGATATTGACTAAACGGCCGACGGTGCCATCGTCTCCGCGTGAGCGCAGACGAAAGTTCTCTGATCAGAGCCGCTAGGCTGTCCATCGTTTTGATAGGCCTCCTAGGAATCGCCTTTGCGACCGCGCGGTCATTGCTTTTCCCGCAGCCCACAGTCCCGCTCGACTATGCGAACGGGCATTACGAGAATGCCCGCTGTGGCTCGCTCACGTTGGAAAGTGGTTTGATTGCCTGGGACTCATCTAGCACAACGTATGTTCTTCAGAGCGACAAGACGGGTTTGTTTGCCCTTACCAAAAGTCTAGTGGGAGTAGCCGACGACGGGAAGCGATGCCGCGTTGTTTCTGATGCCACCAAGTATCCGCTCTACCTCCGATTTAATGAGACGGGAAATCCTACGACAGTCAGTCTATCGGGCACAGACCACCGCTCGACATTTTATTTTACTCGATCGCGGGAGCAAACGAACGCTAAGTAGGAATGTAGCGAAGGCAAAAGCCGCTCGTCCGAAATCCACCCCTTCCGGTCATCAGGCGATGGCAAGCCGGTCCCCGGAAGCGGAATGACAGCCTTGCAATATTTTAACCCGGAAAGCTGACCGGCGGTTAGCGCCCCGTTGCGGTCATAAACCAGATCCTGTAATTTCGCCTAATGATGCTGGATAGACCGTTGCGAATATTGGGGACGTCACTACTGATAGCGAACGCACTTTCGGTAACGGCGCAGGCAAAAGCTGCGCCTGTGAGAACCCAGGCGGAAGCGTGCGCCGCCGTCAAGGCAAGCGTGGCGGTCAATCGCCATGTCCCGGTGTCGATCATTGCGTTTTGTGATGTTATCCCACTTTCAGAGGTGCCCCGAGGCTACTACGTCCTCGCTCTCCACAGCGACCGTAAATGCGAGGGCATTTGCAGCACTAACATGGGCTGGTTCGCAGTTAATCAGCGCACTAGTCGGGTCTTTCAATTCGACGTGGATAGTAGGAAAGTTGGTTTGCCTATCGAGGACCACCGCTAACGTCCGCTTCCCACCAGTTGCGCCATTCAGGGGGTGAACGCTGCGCTCTATAGCGGTCCGTCCGGAGATCGCTGCGCGCGAAGGAAACTGACCTGACCGGACACGCCCCTAAGCGGCCATTGGTCCGCGGCGCCAATTGTGCCAACAATGAAAAATGCTCAATACCGACGCCCTTCTCCAAATTGCCTATAATGCGGCAGAAAGTGGCGACTTCGATCTGGCCCGGCAATGTTATGAGCGAGGCGCGTATTTTGGTGATCCGCAATGCCTTCAAGCCTTGGGCTACATGTATGACGTAGGCGAAGGCGTCCCCGAAAACAAAACTTTGGCCATGCAGATTTATCGAAAGGCGTGGCGCCGAGGAAGCCACGAAGCCGCCATCAACATCGCTATCCTTTATCGTGAGCAGGGTAAACGCAGGCTGGCGTTTCAATGGTTCGAGCGAGTTGCGACTGCTGGTGACGGCAGCGCCAGACTAGAAATGGCAAAATCGTTCCTCTCCGGTTTTGGTGTTCGCAGGAACTCGCAAAGCGCATTGCGATGCCTGCAACTAGCGATACAATCGGAATATATCACCGAGTACGAGCGGGAGGAGGCTGGGGCTTTGCTAGCGGCTTTGCGTCCGAAATCTGCCTAAGTTTGGCGGCGAACGCCACGACCGCTATCCACCCCTTCTAGCCGTTAGGCGACGCGATGCCGGTCCCCAGAAGCGGAATGACTGCCTTGCAATAATTTAATCGGGGAAGCGGTCCAGCGGCAGACGCCAACCTTGCGAACGTTCATTCAGATTGCCAACCTAACCGAAAGCCGCCACTCTGCCGTTGCAGCTACAAATCGAGAGAAGCGGCAGTGCGTAGGAGTTGGGCGAATAGGCTGAAGTTAGCAGGCCTCAGCTTTGTATATGCTGGAAGCATTTTTGCTCTCGACAGACTGGGTGTCCATGACCTTGCAAGCCCATGGCTCTGCACTGCGCTCATCCCCCTAATTCTGATTTATGTAGGCGAGCGCATAGGTTTGATTAACATGTTCAGGGGAATTTCACTCCCCAGTTTGCTATTGTGGGCATCAGCCAATCTGGAAATCTGGGTCCTGAATACGCGGTCCGACGTGCCAGTATGGGCTGGATACTTGATCTTGGGTTTGTTCCTGGCCGCTCTTGCCTTCGCGCTGCTGCGGGTGTGGACCTATCAGGAAACGCCCCTCCGACCGCATCCACATCAAAAGCCGCATGTCGGCTAGCCACCCATCATCGCCGCTAAAGCTGCGGATTTGGACTGCCTGAAAACAGTCGGGCGGCTTTACCTCGCCAAACGATGCGATTGGCGCCCCGGAAGGCGATGATGGGTGGTTTGGCGACGTTCTCTTTTTGGCATCTCCACCAACCAAACCGACCTTCAGCTAATCGCAGTGAGATAGCGGCAAGGCACCGCGCCCTTGAGGTACTTCATGGACGTGCCATTTCATGGATAGCATTTGCACGGTAGCATCTGCAAATGCCTTTGCTTCATGCAGGTCGTTCCCGCTAAATCCTATCGCGATTTGATCTGTAGGTAAGCCTAGGTTGCCAGCCCCAAAGCTAAATTCGTTCCCTCTCTCCGCTCCAATATTCACAGCCCGGCTATTTACGGGCACGTTTCTATTATCTGAGGCCAGATTTTTTAACTCATCATGCGTTTGGCCGCTTCGATCAAAAAACTGCATCCGATATGATTGTGCGATTTCATTCATGAAACTGGTGAAGACCGGAATTTCTTGTGGACCAGCGAGACAAAACTGAACCATGCGGAAAGGCCCCTTCCCTTCGGAACAGCCTGCCAACCCCAAGATCAACATACTAAGTATCGTAGAGCGTAAAACGATAAATAACCGCATGCCTTACCGCCCTCATGTCTGCTTTCGGCGGTGATCCATGAAAGAATGAGAGGCTGCAAGGGGGCGTCTGTCGACCGGCAGGAAATCTCGCTCGTCGGTGATGCGCCACATTGAAGGCGACTGGCAGCTATCTGCCGATCTGAGCCGGTGAGCGGCCGTTCCGCAATCGGCCAGTCGCGGTCATTCCGAGAATCGACTATCAGAGCTTCAGGAATGGCAGTTCTGTGATGAGAACCTGCCGTTCCCGGCGGGCTCGCGAACGGCCGTTTTGTCCCATCTATCGCCTACTGATGTCGACCAATATGCATCGTTCATATCGATTGTGCATTCCTCCGAAAGCCGACATGCTAACCTCTCTTATTCACGACGCTCGGTTTCGGGCCCGCTCTGGGCATTTGCTGCGGCTGGCTGTATTGCGCGGACGACCGGCATCGCTGGCGTTTGTTTCACCGCATTCGGATTGATGGGCTTTTCGGGTTGAAGGGCTGGGCTCAGAGTTCTGCGGCGCTGCCGCATGGGCTACGTCGGCGCAGGCTTCAGCCGGAGAACGAGGGCGCGGAACAGGTCGGCATCCGGACAGGCGGAAGCGAAGGCAATGCGGATGCGGCTAGCACTTTCTACGACGCGCGCAGCGACCTTGAGCAGCCGCAGGCGCAAGGTGGTAAACTCCGCGCTTGCCAGAGCAGCGGTCCTGGGTATCGCCTGCTGGATGCGCCATAGCAGCCAGTATGCGGCAGTGTGCAGTATCAGGCGCATCTGATTGGCATTGGCCGAGCGGCACGAGGTTCGGTCGCTGGCGAACTGGGACTTGTGGCGCTTGATCAGGTTCTCGGCCTGACCACGCGCGCAGTAGAGCGTGTCGTAGATGTGCTCGGCCGATCCTGTTGCCAACGAGGTGACGACATAGCGGATGTCCATGCCCAGCGTGCTGCCTCGATCCGTGCAACGACGCGACGCTGGCACTTCCAGGTCTTTGCCCCATAGCGGGTCTCGGCATAGTTGCGCAGGACGGGACACTGACGCTGGGCGCGCTTGACCGCGCAGGCATCGGCGACCGCAACAATGGCGGGATCGGCGCGCAGCGCTGCATTGGTGGGAGGCCGAACACGTAATCGACGCGGGCCGCATCGCAGTAGGCCATGAACTCGGGTCGACCATAGTGCCCGTCGCCGCGGATAGTGATGTGGGTATCGGGCCAATTACGGCGCAGGTGACGCACCAAGCGTCGGATGTGCCCCGCCGCCTCCTTTCCAGAAGGCGTCTTGCCCGTGCGCAGCAGCATGGCCACCGGCCTGCCGGTCGCGGTGTCGTAGATATGGATCGGTAGGAAGCAGCGCTCCCCATGATGCCCGTTCCAGAACGAGAGCTGTTGATAGCCATGCACGACGTCGCACGTGTCGTCGATATCCAGCGTGACCGCTGTCGGAGGGGCGGGATAGCCGGCGCAGTAGATGTCGATCATCGCGGCCATCATGCTGGCCAGTCCGCGCGTAGTCGGTGCATTTTCCCACCGGCTCATCGTCGGTTGGCTGGCCAGCCCCGCGCCCGATTCCGGCAGCTTGCCGAGCGCCAGGCGGAAGCCTGGATCGTCGCGCAGCGCATCGAGATCATCGGCATCCTCATAGCCGCACGCAATCGCGAACACACGGGCACGCAGAATGTCATCCAGGCGATGGATCACCCGCGCTGGATGCGCGGATCGGCAATACAAGCGGCAAGGCGCTGGCACATCCCCATCGCCCGCTCGGCCTGTGCAAGCAGTAGAACACCGCCATCCGAGGTAAGCCGGCCACCGTCCAGCGCAGCTGTGACTTTCTTGCGGCCGACTGCTGGGAATCCAAATGAGCTTGCGATATCATCGTTCATGGCGGGTGTGGCCCGTGGCATTTTCTGCCCTGCGGCAGGTTCGGCTTAGACACCCAGTTCCTAATTCAGATCAGAGGATTACGCCACTCCCGCCAACCCTTCAGGACACTTTTGGTGAATAAGGCGGGCTAAGTACATCACACTGGCAGGAGGCGGTCCATGCGTGTTAAGCTTTTCTTTCTCATAAGTTTAGGCACTCTGATCGCTCCCTCTGCGTTGCATGCCCAAGCAACCACCCGACACTGCAGTGCCATTGAGGAAGCTGGTCCAGCGTGCCTGCTTGTCCGAACGGACCTTCCCAAACTGCCTGGCGGGAAGATCTACTGGCACGTTGATCGGTTCCCTTCGAAAGAACTCGCTGTGCGAGCGAGCACACCGACAAGTGCTGTGGTGGAGGCCTTCGATTCCGTATGGCTTTTCACGATTGCGAATGGGAACTGGCGGTCCCGCGGAGGTGACCATGTCTCCAAGATTGGACCGCTGCCAGTTGAGCCCGCCTCGGGATACGCTGCCGAATATCTCCGTTCGGTCTTTACCCCTGGCATGACCGCCCCCTTGCACGTCCACTCGGGACCCGAGGCGTTTTTCGCCGTCAGCGGGGACACCTGTCTGGAAACACCAGACAGCGTTCAGATCGGACGTGGGCCAGGCAACAGCATGATGATAAAGGCCGGGCCGCCTATGCTCCTTATGGCGATTGGCAAAGTCCCTCGCCAGGGGTTCGCCTTGATCCTCCACGATCACGGCCGGCCGCCTACGACCTTAACACAGGAATGGCAGCCTAATGGTCTGTGCGCGCGAGCACTATCGGCTGATAAAGCGCGGTAGCGCGTCAGCGCCATATGGGCTCGTGCCGACCACATCCGGTCGTTTGACGCGGATGCAGGAATGTCTGCATTTGATAAAAACCGCCGTATATCCGAGAGCCTCAACCCGAAGCAACGCAGGGCCTCTCGGCTCACACGTCCGTGATCGTCGTATCTGCGATCGTCTCGGCGAACCCGTCGCCGAAAAGACTGGCGGGGGTCTGGAAACCCGGGCACATTTCGCCGCCCAGCACACGGCGCGCAGCTTCGGCAGCGGCAACGATCGTGAAGGTATAGCCGTTGACGCTGTCCATTACCGATCGCACGACACTCCCGTCCGCGCCGGTCACCTCGACAGCCGCATGATAGCGATTGGCCTCGCGTTGCGCGAGGCTGGGACCGTCGGCCATCGCCTCGAGGTCATTCTCCGGAAACGCGCCTTCTGTGACGTGCACGAAGGTCTCGATGTTGGGGATGCCGGTGGCGCGCCAAATCGTGATGAGGTCGGGCAAGGTCACTGGAAACGCGTTCGCTGGCCCACTGCCGAAGTCGAAGTCGCGAACCTCCTCCGGACTGCGCTCGACCAGCACGCTGCCGACGCGGTGAAGCGTGCCGGTGGTGATATTCTCGCTCGCGCTGACTGCCGAGCCGCGCGAGAAGCCGCCAGCGACGTGCAGTGCGATGCTCAGCTTCACCGGCGACGCGACGCGCTTCACCGCATGGCTGGCGAGCGAGCCAAGCATGACGACGCTGCCGCCGCTCCCGGGCAGCAGCATCATTCCGGCCGCTTTCGCCTCTTCGTCGAGTGTCTCGGCGAGCCGGTAGCTGTCGAGCTCGGCGGCGATATCGAGATAGTGAACGCCCGCGACCAGGCAGGCGCGCATCAGAGGCTCGGCGGTGCGCAGGAACGGGCCTGCGCAGTTCAGCAGGACCTGGATATCGCCGAGCGCGGCGGCGATTGCTACGGGATCGTCGAGCGCGAACAGGCGATAGTCGACGCCGAGGTCCGAAGCGAGCGCGTCGAGCTTCGCCTGACTCGATACGCGTCCGGCGACGATGATGTCCAAACCGGCAGCTCTCGCATAAGCGGCTACCTCGCGCCCGGTATAACCGGCCGCGCCGTAGATCATCAGTTTTGCCATGTCAGTGCTGCCAACTTTTGTAAGTGAATTCGAGGCTGTAGCCGTCGGGATCGAACACGCTGCCGGCGTAATAGCGTGGGTCGTAGTAGAGCCGGACGCCCGGCTGGCCGTTGTCGGTCGCGCCCGCCGCGACTGCCGCGGCATAGGCGGCATCGACCTGTGCGGCCGAGTCCGCGACGAAGCCGACATGCGCGGCGCGGCCTTCGACCACGCCGGTGCGCAGCCAGAAAATGATACGTCCGCGATGACCGAAGCCCTTGAGGTCGGGATGACCGGGCGGGCCGTCCTTGCCGGCATAGTCGACGCGGTCGGTAATACCGAGTGGCGCCAGAGCGGCAGTGTAGAAGGCGATCGAGCGATCCATGTCGCTGACCGTGAGGAAGACGTGATCGAGCATGGAAATCTCCGTTCAGATGAAATAGCCGCCGGCGACCTCGATCGTCTGCGCGTTGATCCAGCCGCTGTCGGCTGACAGAAGCCCGGCGACGACTCGGCCAACGTCCTCGGGCTCGCCCACGCGGCCAAGCGCGGTCTGGCTGGCGAGCAGCGCCTCGAACTCGTCGTTCAGCCCGCCGCCGAGACCGGTGCGGATTGCGCCGGGTGAAACCGCATTGGCGCGGATCCGGCGATCTCCGAACTCCTTGGCCATATAGCGGGTGAGCACTTCGAGCCCGCCCTTGAACGCAGCATAGGGCGCGACGCCCGGGGTGGCGACCCGCGTAGTAGCGCTAGTCAGGTTCACGATCGCGCCGCCGTTTGCGATCAGCGGCAGCAATATCTGGGTGAGGAAGAACGGCCCTTTGAGGTGGACAGCGAAAAGGCCGTCGAACTCGGCTTCAGTGACGGTCGCGATCGGGTTGAACAGGCCGTATCCGGCATTGTTGACGAGATGGTCGAAGGTGCTGCGACCCCATGTCGCTGCGAGCGCCGCACTGACCGCATCGTGGAAGGCCGGGAAGGACGCCGTATCCGCAACGTCGAGCTTGAGCGCCACTGCCGTTCCACCGGCCGCCTCGATCTCGCGCACCACTGCGTTGGCGCCCTCGGGATAGCTGTTATAGGTCAGGATCACGCCGCTGCCGCGCGCCGCGCAATGGAGCGCCGCCCTCCGGCCGAGGCCGCGGCTGCCGCCGGTAATTAGGGCGATGGTCATGGGTTCGTCTCCGTTGCTGCTATGCCGCCTTTCTACGGCTGCAAGCCGCTTGCGGCTGCGCCCGATCCTGCTCGGATCTTGCCTATTCCTGCTCGGCGATTGCCGGATGGGCGTTGCGCGCGCACAAGGGTGCTTATGGAAACACCCTTGGACGAACTGCGACGGCTCGCCGCCGATGCCCAAAACCGGCGGACCGAGACTGGCATCCCGCGCGTGGCGATGGTGCAGGGCGAAATTCCCGAGCATGAATTGGCCGCGGTCTATGATCCGATGGTCAATCTGATCCTGCGCGGATCCAAGTCGATGACGATCGGCGACCGCACGTTGCATTACGATCCAGCGACCTATTTCGTGATGTCGATCGATCTGCCCGCGGTCGGCACGATCCATGCTGCGACCACTGGCGAGCCGTATCTGGCGGTCAGCCTGACGATTGATCCGCAGGTCATCGGAGCGATGCTGGCGGATGCCGGGCCGGTCACCCCCATACCCCGCCCGGAGGGCTTTTCGGTTGCGGCGGTGACACCCGAACTGCTCGACGCCTGGGTACGGATGCTGCGGCTGATCGAGCGCCCCGCCGATATCGCGATGCTCGCGCCGGCTTACGAGCGCGAGATACTCTACCGCGTGCTGCAGGGGCCGCATGCCGCGATGCTGCGCGACATCGCCACTCCCGACACCGCGCTGTCGCGGATCCGGCTAGCGATCCAGTGGATACGCAACAACTTCACCAGTCCGCTTCGCGTGGAGGCGCTCGCCGATATTGCTGCGATGAGTGCGTCGGCGTTCCACCGCCATTTCAAGGCGGCGACCGCGATGAGCCCGCTCCAGTTCCAGAAGCGCATCCGCCTGCTCCAGGCGCGGATGCTGCTGGTCAGCGGAGGGCAGAGCGCGGCGGCGGTCGCGTTCGACGTCGGCTATGAAAGCGCATCGCAGTTCAGCCGAGAATATACGCGCTTCTTCGGGACGCCGCCGGCGCGCGATGGCCTGATGCTGCGTGGCACGCGCTGATGGACCAGCTTCTCGCGCTGCGCGTCTTCGTTCGCATTGCGGAGGCTGGCTCGTTCGCCAAAGCGGCGGATACACTGAACCTGCCGCGTTCGTCGGTCAGCAAGCTGCTCCAGGATCTCGAAGAGCATCTGCATACCAAGCTGGTCGAACGCAGCACCCGCGCGCTCACCATCACGCCCGAGGGAGAGGCCTACCGGGAGCACGCACTGCGGCTGCTAGCCGATCTCGATGCAATGGATGGGGAAGCAGCAGGCTCGCGATCAAGTGCACGTGGAAGGCTGCGCGTTGACATCGGCTCCTCGCTCGCCAACCTCATTATTATCCCGCAATTGCCTGACTTCCGCGCACGCTATCCCCATGTGGAACTGCAACTCGGCGTCAATGACAGGCCGGTCGATCTGATCGGAGAAGGCGTGGATTGCGTGATCCGCGGCGGTGAACTGGCCGACACATCGCTGATCGCGCGGCGGCTCTGCACGTTGGAGGCGGTAACGTGCGCGACGCCGGCCTATCTGGCGGCACATGGTGTGCCCCAACACCCGGAGGACCTGGACGCGCATACTGCGATCACCTATTTTTTCCCGCAGACGGGCAAGTCTTATCCGATGCAATACGCGAAGGGCGCCGAGAGCCACGCGATCGATCCAACATCGAAGATCGGTGTCAGCGAAAGCACGGCACACACCAACGCGGTCCTGGCGGGACTGGGTATCGGCCAGATCTTCCGGTTTGGGGTCAGCGACCACCTCGCCGCCGGGCGGCTCGTGCCCGTCCTCGAAGACTGGGATCAGCCGAACGCGCCCCTCCATCTGGTGTATCCGGCGACGCGCCACCCTAGCGCGAGGCTGAGGGCCTTTGCCGACTGGGCGATCGACATATTCTCCCGGCCGGGATGCAGAATTAGTTAGTGCGCTCGATCATCCATACAGGTGAATGATGTCTCCACCGCCGCGAGCTTCTGGCGCGTCCGGCGCCGGCCTATCTGTTGGTTCAGGATGCTGGCCAACACCGGACTAGCTCCTCCCCCAGGAGAACATCATGTCCGACCGTCTCGACGGCAAGATTGCCGTCATAACCGGTGGCACTAGCGGTATCGGCCTTGCCACCGCCAAACTCTTCGCTGCTGAAGGCGCTCACGTCTTCATCACTGGCCGCGGTGCCGATGCGTTGAAGGCGGCCGAGGCTGAGATCGGCGGCAACGTGACCGGCGTGCAGGCTGACTCGGCGAATGCAGCTGATCTGGATCGCCTTTACGAGCAGGTCCAAAATGAGGCCGGCCGTATCGACATTCTGTTCGCCAATGCTGGCGGCGGATCGATGCTGCCACTCAGCCATATCACCGAAGAGCATGTCGATGAGATTTTCGACCTGAACGTGAAAGGTGTGATCTTCACTGTCCAAAAGGCGCTTCCGCTGATGAGTAAGGGCGCGTCGGTCATCCTCACTGGATCGAGCGCGAGCATCGAGGGCACAGCAGCGTTTAGCATCTACTCAGCGTCGAAGGCAGCTGTCCGCAACCTCGCGCGAAGCTGGATCCTCGACCTGAAGGAAGCCGGCGTACGCGTGAATGTGCTCAGTCCAGGTGCGACCCTCACACCGGCTTTGCTTGCCTACGCCGGCGACAATGTCGCGCAGCAGCAGGGCATGCTTGAATTTCTCGCCACCCGCGTCCCGCTCGGTCGGGTGGGCGAACCAGACGAGATCGCCCGGGTGGCGCTGTTCCTCGCGTCGGACGATTCGAGCTTCGTGAACGGGACGGAACTCTTCGCGGATGGCGGTCAGGCCCAGGTCTGACGCCTTCAGCCGCGAAGAGCATGCGCCGATCGGTCGCGCGCCTCGGGCCGTTATAACATTATCAAAGGATCGCCAGATGAAACTGAACGGAAAAGTCGCCATCGTCACCGGAGCTTCAAGCGGCATCGGAGCGGCCATCGCCAAGGCTTTCGCAGCGGAAGGGGCGACAGTCGTCGTGAATTATGCGGCCGGCAAGGACAGAGCCGATGCTGTCGTCACATCCATCGAGGCTGCGGGTGGGAAGGCCCTCGCCATCCAGGCCGACATGTCGAACTCAGTAGAGGTGGTTCGGATGTTCGATGCGGTCGTTGCCCACGATCTCGGCAAGATCGACGTGCTGGTGAACAATGCCGGGGTCGCCGTCTTCGAGATGGCCGCTGACCTTACGGAGGACGCTTTCCACAAGCAGTTCAACGTGAATGTGCTCGGCTCCTTCCTGGCGGTGCGCGAGGCGCTGAAGAACTTCAACGATGCCGGTGGCAGCATTATCAATATCAGCTCGATCCTGAGCACGCATCCGTCTCCCGCCACAAGCGTCTACTCCGCGACGAAGGGCGCGATCGATACCATGACCTATGGCCTTGCCCGCGAACTTGGCCCTCGCGGCATTCGCGTCAACGCAATCCGTCCGGGCTATACCAATACGCCCGCTACTGATGGCAATTTTGCGGGCGACTTTGGCAAGACGCTGCTTGCAGAGACACCGCTTGGTCGTTTCGGCGAGCCCGAGGACATCGCCCGCACGGCCGTATTCCTGGCATCGGACGACAGCCACTGGATAAGCGGCGAATCCATCCGTTCCACCGGCG
>Ga0247734_1000118_pt1 | contig 70994 bp, 68 predicted proteins | sample UWRJL103311B2_FD_180933 | JGI IMG/M metagenome (GOLD analysis project Ga0247734, IMG submission 180933) | Plant litter microbial communities from Arlington Agricultural Research Station in Wisconsin, United States - UWRJ-L103-311B-2 | ecosystem: Environmental > Terrestrial > Plant litter >... | reverse complement strand
ATTGTATTGGAATCGATGGCAACATGCTCTGGCACCGTCCTTAGTGAGATGGTAATTGATCGATATAAAAGTTGTTGGTCCGTCAAATAGCCGGCGGTATTTACCCAGTTGCCGACCCGAGAGTGATCGATCCGTGCGCCTACAGTATCCGAGGTTATCGCGGCTAGCGCGCTTGCTGCCAACTTCGGTCGTGACCTATTTCCATGAAACGGGTAATCTCCCCCGTTATGCAGATTTCCCAAGTCTTACTGCTCTCGCGTTCTCATGGGCACTTCTGTGCAATCTCTATGTTGTGCTTCCTCAGCATATTAATATATATATTAGCCTCGTGGTAGGATATGCTCGTATCTCATAAGGCACGCGTCCTGTATACTACTACTTGACTACTCCTGACTGACCTCTTGGCAGGGGTAGTCACATTGCCTTAGTCTCTTCTAGATTTCCTCCGTGCCGGGGTCAATGAGTGATTCAAATATTGCGTTACATGAAGAAGCTTACTTATGGTTCCTCCCCTGCATGACGATCTTTGATAGGCCATTCATTCAAATTAGTTCATCGGATGACTGGTAGGGGGACGAGGTCAGGGTCGCTCAAATTTATGTCTCGGTAAGGAGGTGAGTTTATGGAGGACTGCTGAGTACGCTCGTATGTTATTTGGCAACAACAAGGGCTTGTTGAATCTATCTCCTTTGTTGTTTCGTGGAAGCAAATCAAACAGAGATGAGTAGCCGGATCACCGAATGTAGCTAATCTACAGTTTTTGCACGGCAGAGGTTTCTTCAGTAGTCTCCACCCCACATATAGCCTGAAGGGGCAACTTTGCTGCCGATTCTTGCTGCATATTCCTAACACGGCCCAGCCGACCTTTTGATTACTTCTTTAAGTCGTTTTTGTGGTATTCAGTTTCGAATTGTCTGCGTCTACAGCTGCTTACCACCAAACCAGCCTGCTAGTTGTCTATCAAAGAGTGGAAATTTCCTCGAAATTCCTGAATGTGGTTGGGTTGGTCCCAATCAAGGAAGGACGTTCCTTGAATGGCCCCTCCGTATTCATTTGCTCTAATTAAAGTGTCTTCGTGATCTTCATGTCTTATCCATCAGGTTTATCATATCATGCACGGTATTTTCTTGTCAACGGGACCCCCCCTAGGAGCGAGGGAGCCTGCTGCTGCTGCGGATTATGTCTGGGGAGGTGACCCCTTTTCGGCTAAAATATGGATCAATTTCCCTAATTCCCAATCACAACCTAAGACAGCTCAGGAGCTAGCTTGGTAGGTATCCCCGAACTGAGCTTGCCATTTGCGGGGGACTTCTCTACATAATAGAAGTATATATACTCTTTTCTTTTCTTCAAGCCAGCTCCTGTGAATGGAACTGGAACTGACGCTTCCTGCTGTACTATCATCGCTGCTATCTGTGACGTGGAGAGATGAGAGCGGATGAGCAAGTACGACCGCCAATTCGAATGTATATAGCGCATTCTTCATGATCTGAGAGTCTACAGCTCAGTTTTCTCGCCTACTAACTTATATCTCATTTTATAATGTTTAATTCTCACGGCAGAGCCATATGTTGGGTTGGACTCTGGATTCTTCTCACTGTTTCCCAAGGTAAAATAATGCTGTTAGCACTTTAATGATGACTTCTTACGCTTATATCATCTAGCTACTGGTCAATCGTTTCAATTGATCTCCACGTTATCACCTGGCGCGGCATTCAGAAAGCAAGCTCCATCGAGTAATGCTACTACTTCCCTCACCAATAGCAGCGCGAATGCTATATTCCAGTCTTCTAAGATCGAACCCCGGCCCCTTCCCCCAATCCAAATACTTGGGTTGAAACATAAAGATTCGAAACCTCGGAAAGGGTTCAACTGGAATAGTATCACGGACAATCCAGATGAGAGCGGTTTGCTAATCGACAGATCCGATGACCACGGCTTTCCTCAAAATGTTCTCAGAGATGATGCAACAGGTGAATCTTCGCCTCGCAATGTGACCGAGAGAGCTATTAACTCAAGGGCGCTTCCAACCTTGAGAATCCTGGCTTTGGGAGCTTCCATCACGTGGGGTGCTGGATCAACTGATGGGAATGGGTATCGCTATGGACTTAGAGGTGCTCTCGTTAAAGATGGCTATACCGTTAACATGATTGGAAGCGTCAATCACGGCACTATGGCTGACAATCAAGTTGAAGGCTGGCCTGGAGCTATAATTTCGGACATTATCCAGAAAGTTGAACTCAGTCTGCCCTCCCGTCCAAACGTTGTGATTATACAAGTTGGGTGTAAGCACCTCCATCCATTCAGAGCAACTTACCATGTCTAACTTCTCTTCAGCAAACGATATGTCAACCAATACAGACCCTCCCGGAGCTGCGGCTCGCATGGGAAGTTTAGTTGATAAAATTCTGGCGGCTGTACCAGAAAGCATGGTTATAGTATCGGGCTTGATGCCAATGTCGAATGAAGCAGCTGAAAAACTTTCCGTAGGTAGTGCAAGCATTAGCAATTTGTCAAATTGTGCTTCCCCCCCTTCCCTTATATACTTATGTTAGTATATGGAAGACTGATTTTTGCTTTTTTACAACAGGTGGAGATATACAACCCCGGCCTACGAAAAATGGTACAGGACAAATTCACTGCTGGCAAGAGTGTATATTTCATCGATATGCATACTGGTTACATCACACTGAGTGATCTTTCAGATGGTCTTCATCCAAATGATGGAGGATTCATGAAGATGGCTCGTTTGTATTATGATACCCTTGTTCGTGTGACACCTCTTATCAAACCCGTCCAAGCTGTCCCCGGTGTTGATGATGGAGCAGCACCGAATGACGTTAGTGGGGGGATTGATACAAAGTGTCAAATGGACCCCGCTAACACTGTTGCACCCGTTCAAACACAGGGAGGCTCAGGGGACACTGATGGGTCATACGTTCACAAGGGTGTTGACCGTGGCACCATCTTTACTTGGAGTAGGACAACTAATCCCAGTCAAACCCCAAACTTGAGTGGAATCTTTTGGGCTGTAAGTTGCATCTGATTACTCTCTAAGAATTATGGGCAGTTGATTTTGAATTTTCATGGGATTTATGATCTGGAAACAGTGTCACACGGCCCTACATCCTACTTCAACCATATTGTTCATAGATTTGCGATCAGCAGCATAAGGCTTTTTCTTTTTCTTTTTCTTTTTCTTATATATAGCTAACGTGGAATGTATAGGATTTTAACGGTGATGGGAATGACGATCTCCTGTACATACCTGTTAACTTTAAGCAATATGAACTACACATTTCCCAAGGAAGTGGGAAATTTGCAGCTCCGATACTCGTCAATACGAATATTGATTGTCCAACAGCAGCTATCAATTTTGCAGATGTAAGTATACTTGAATCTATACAGTGACTATTACTGATATTGAGAATGTAGTCTAACGACAATGGTATGTGCTAAACCCTAAAATATTCGGATCTCTTGTTTACACCAGGCTTTAGGATATGACGACCTATTCTGTGTCGACTCGACTGGAAACCTACGAATCTGGCAGAATGTGCCTCTCACTACGTCGCCACTCACAACTTCTTGGGCTGGGAGTACAAATGTTGATATGGTAGCCAAGGCGGGCTATCCCCAAGCTCGAGTAAGAATTGCTGATATTGATGGAGACGGTAACTATATCCTTCTTGCTTGTACGTTTTAATTAGCGAAACATTACTAACAGATACTTTTCATGCAGGACGTGCAGATTATCTTATCATCCGTGATAATGGTGATATTGAGGGTTGGAGAAACGCGGGTGTGCAGACGACTGTCGAGTCCTGGGAGTCGTTGGGTGTTGTATCAACCGGAAAATCATTTCCTGATTTACAGGGTATTCGATTTGTTGATGTAAGTTTGATTCTTTTGTACGTTTTGGTAGAATGCTAATATTGATTCTCATAGCTTAACGGCGATGGTACGTACTCGAAGCTACTGATTTAGCCAGTTATCTCGCGCAAACTCGATGACGCACATTCACTGTGTCTCTTTCTAGCCACAACCAATAATTAACTAATATTTATTGTATAGGTCGAGATGATTTACTCTGGATGACTGATGGTGGCCAAGTTACAACATGGATCAACCAACGTGGATTTAGCAGTGGAAATATTGCGCCTAGCTGGATGCCAGGAATCGTTACTCATGGTGGCCCTGGAACCGCTGGGACTCGAGCCAAAATAACATTTGGAAGAGTTTATACGCCATCAACAGGCAATTCGGACTACATTCAGGCTAGTTCAACTGGAATCCAGATATACGAGAACCAAGGAACTGGTGGACGCACTGTTGCTGGGGATGGCGTGTACTACTGCGAGCAAGTGACCCCTATGATTACCGACTCTAAGCTTATCTATTCGAGTGTGCTCAGTAAAAGCAAACTCAGTGCAACTGTGCTAATATCATGCTTCCCCGGTCTAACTTCCCTGCCTTACCATTGCTAACCTTTCTTTCCATTGTAGCATGAATGGTGATGGCGCCGATGATTATATTTATGTGGGGCCTAACGGTGTTTTTACACTATTTGGGAATATACGCAGTCCCCCTGCATGGCAACAGTATGGAGTAATCTATAGTCGCACACTATCGAGTAGAAAGCAACTTCACTTTGCAGATTGGAATGGAGATGGACGGTGCGATATTTTGATCGTAGATAAGTATACCGGCCAGGTTAATATGGCCCGAAACGATGGATTCGTCAACGGCAAGCTCACATTTTGGGAATATGGACTTGTTTCATCTACTGCTACTTGCAACCAAGGCTATGGATCTGCATATGGTGATCTTGGAGTCCGATTTGCGCACATTTCCGGCAAGCCTCGAGTTGATTATCTGTAAGAGACATTTGGAGAATCTTCTTCATGATCAGATGGATAGATGCTAATTATCGAATTTCTGTAATAGGTGCATTCAGAAAAATGGTGTGACTACGGGCTACTTCAATCGTGGACTTGGTGATATGGTTGATATTGGCCAAATCAAAGCTGGTGTGGGAACTGATCGCGCTAATATCCGATATGCTGATGTATGTTTCCGGCCACCTTCATCAGGAGACAGTTAGCTAATCCTAAATTTCTAGATCAATGGTGATGGTATGTGAACTTATTTCTATTCACCCAAGGACCATCAGTTCGGGTAAATCTTCTCAGGAATTTCCGCTAACAGCCAGGCAGGTAGAGCCGACTTTTTATGGGTCGATAGGTACACCGGTGAAACACAAGTATGGACAAAGTAAGTAGTTCACCAGTATGTTTAATAGCGAGTTGATTCTAAGCTTCACGCAGCGAGGGTGAAGATCCATCTCGACCAGCAGGAAGTGCCTACCGCTGGCAATTTCGAGGAGTCGTGGCAAACGGTGGTGTCACTAGGGGGGCAAATGTATACTGGGCAAATATTCATGGGCAAGGTAGAGCTGATCAAGTGATCAATAATCCAGCATCTAACCGCGCGGACACATACTTCAACGTCTGCCCAGTAAAGCCTGGCCCACCGCCAGCCCTACCTGCAGGGCCTCGATAGAAGAGAGATTTCTTGACAATGTCAATCGCAATTTAGACTTTAGCGTCGTTTGGTGAGACGATAGTCAGGTTTTGGGTATAATTATCACACAATTTACCGTATACCATATTCATTACCTTTTGGTCTTATTTTCCTATGCTCCATCATCACAACAACTAACTAGCTTGAGGGTTCAAGCCCTGCTTAATTTCAAAAGGAAAAGTTATACTTCTCAAGACTGTTAAGCTCTGCCGTTATTTTCGGTGGAGGGGTCCTTGGTCTTTCATCATTTTTCGAGCGCGATGGGTAAATTATCTGGTTTTCATTATCGGGGGCCAACCAGCCTCTCTCCCCTTCCCAAAAAGATTCGGTACAGCGCTGAGAGAAGCCACCTGTTGACTATCCCGAGCGGTGGCCATGTATAGTTGCTGCTCGGGTTCTTCCCGTTCATTTTTAAATAATCTTTTCGACATGCTGACTCGGCAACAAGGTGTATTTTCTTGGGATAAACACAGCACTAAGTTTGACTTTCTGTTTATAATGTTGAGATAAGATCAAGAAGTTGCATATTGAAGAAATGATAAAGTAGACTACTGGGTGCTCATGGCTACAAGCGGCGCGTGGGTTGTTCTCCGCTACAAGTTCAAACAATATGTGCAGTCGCCCTGTAAACTTAAGCGCTTTCTTAATATCAGAGTTTTAGCAATTTAAAATGTGTTACCAAACTAGAGGGATGCAGACACCAACTCGAGAGAAGTAACGTAGCACACAGGGTTACGCATTGTGATACTAGGAGATAGGTATGGCTCAGTGGCCAGGACGGAGGCGACAGGAGGAGAGGTTGGGAGTCGTAACCTACTTGGTAGAAATACCATTTAGTCATATTATTGGTTTTTTTTTTCGGGAGACTTGTTCGGAAGCAAAGATAAATAACACATTAGCATGAATCTCAGGCTTAGTAAGTAGGTTGAATGTTTCTTTCCTACGCTATGCTTGTCAGGAAATGTGATAGAGCGAGGTATTCTACTAGACGGAGTACTCGCTTAAATAGCGGAAAAGGGGGTCGGCGAGGCTGGCATTCGGTCACAGCAAAACAAGGCTGAGAGACATCATGCCGCGCAAAATTTCACCAGCCTTGAAATTAACACAACCACACCATTGATGAACAGCAAAAATGTTCGAGAATTTATGTACCTTGCCGTTTACCTCGGATCTCTTCACTCAAGCTCTACACCCAACTGAACCCATTCTCGCGGTTGGGTTAGCAGCAGGACATGTCCACGCATTTCGACTCCCAGCCTCCTCCGCTGGCAGCGATGATGAGAACACCAGTGTCAAATCAGCTGGTACCAATACCATAGATGAAGAATGGGGTACTAGGAGACACAAGGGAAGCTGTAGATCAGTAGTATTTAGTGGGGATGGCGAATGTATGTTTTCGATCAGAAGCCGTCTGACTTTAGCTAACAGGGCCAAGATCTGTATTCTGCAGGTACTGATGGCCTAGTCAAGATTGCATCGTCAGCAACAGGACAAGTAGTCTCGAAAATTGCTATACCTTTAAATCTGAAATCACAATCAGATGATCCTACGCTCCTACATGCTCTCTCACCGCAAACTCTGCTTCTAGCCACCGATTCCGCCGCTCTGCATCTCTACGACCTCCGCCTACCTTCACACTTTGCAAAAGCGAAGCCGTCACAAACACACCGTCCGCACGATGACTATATCTCTTCTCTTACACCTTTACCACCTACTGAAAAGAGCACAAGTGGTTTCAGCAAGCAGTGGGTCACAACTGGCGGTTCGACTGTTGCAGTTACGGATCTACGACGGGGTGTTTTGGTGAAAAGCGAGGACCAAGAAGAAGAACTTTTGAGCAGTGTCTTTGTGGGGGGGCTGCCGAGTAAACCTGGACGGTCAAAGGGAGAGAAAATCTTGGTTGGGAGTGGGAGTGGAGTACTAACCTTGTGGGAGAGAGGAGTATGGGATGACCAAGATGAGAGAATTATCGTTGATGGCAGCGGTAAAGGCGGAGGTGAGAGCTTGGATGCTTTGATCCTCATGCCCGACAATGTAGGAGATGGCCATAAAAATGTGGTTGTTGGAGTCGGAGATGGCACAGTGAGAATCGTACGAATGGGCTTGAACAAAGTTGTTGGGGAGCCATTGAGACATGACGACATCGAAGGAGTGGTTGCACTGGGCTTTGATGTTGAAGGGAGACTGATAAGTGGTGGAGGTTCTATCGTCAAGGTCTGGGAAGAGCAAATGAACCTAGATGACGAGGAAGCTGAATCTGATGATGATAATATGGGTACGAAGCGGGCCTTGAGCGATAGCGACGACAGCGACAAGCAAGAAGACAGCAGTGATGAAGACTCCAAGCCAAGTAAGAGGAGAAAGAAGGCGAAGGCCAAGCAAAAGAATGCAGGCAATGGGATCTTAGGGTTTAAGGGCATGGAATGATCTCGGAACCCTTGTCACTAAACTTCTAGTCTTTGAGTGGCTGGGTAACAAAAGCACCATCTAACAACAAAAGAGTACCAATTCGAAGCTCTCACAGATTTTAAAATTGCACGGGGTTTGAAATAAACAACTGCTACTTATTCTTACCTGAGGCACTAACACAGTGCAAAATTGCATCTAGCTATAGATTTAGTGTCTAATGTTAATATCAGTCAGACCTCAGAGGTATATGGCTTCATTTTATATCGACTTGAGCGTTTTTGGTTCATCTAACAATAAGAGGTTGCATTTCAGATTGCGAGGGTGGTGCACTACTAAGCCTTTACTTCCTTTTCGGACCAATTATTAGTACCTAGTTTCATCCTCCCAGGTACTTTTCTATTTGAATTCTTCTATCATTTGAATAGAAACTCACCCGGGATAATCACTCTTCTAAAGTTTAGAGTACCTGCACGCTAGGCCGGGGTGTAATATTTGGAAGACGGAAGGATGTTTGCAAAAGTACTTCTGAATTATATCTACTGAATGAAGTAAATACGAGCAGTTTCAATATTTCTATGCTGGTTTCATCAGTCATCTCTTCATAACGCATTCCTGACGCGGTGCGCATTTCCTCTATAAAGACAATGCATATGCGTCTTACGGATCCTGCTTCGTATCTCCTCATGAAAGTATCCATAACACTTCTTCCCGAAGTTCTCAACTTCGTACAAAGAAAAGCAACATGACGCTGCTTTGCCCTTTGCCCTTCCTTTAAAAACATGTTTACGTAAAAGTAACCGCAGTTTGTTAGGTAGATATACAAACTCATCACCTCATCCCAATAACCATCCTCCAAAGTTTTCGTGAGTATTGTACATTCAGGCGAGGCCGCTCGCAAACTTACTCCTCGCGCGAATCTTTGGACCATAGAATACCAAAACCCATGGAACAGCACATAAGGCCAGGGCTATACCACCCAACAGGCCGCTTGCTCCACGAAATCCCAGTCCAGTGAACAGCGGCTTGGTGACGAGTGGAAAGACGCCACCAAGCATATTCCGACAAAAGCTCTGCGCTGCCAAAGCAGATGAGGCATGGCGGTGATACGTATCTGCAAGATAGTTGAAGGTAGCCAGGTATATAGAATATATCCCCATGGTTGCGCAGCCAATACCAAGGGATGGCACGATCCAAGGGATAGACGGGGAAAGCGTAAAGCCAAACCAGAAAAGGCCCAGTGGGAGAAGGATGGATTCGATGCAGGTGAAATAGAGACGAGCTTCTGGACACGAAGGATCGAGGGACTTTAGAAACCGGTTTTTGGGTTTGGTATGTTGAGCTAGGTAGGTGATGAGCAGAGAGGGGCTGTAAATGGAGATCACCGCGGAGATACATGGGCCAATGCTCATTGCAGCAAACACGGCACCGCTTTGTGCGATGGTGAAGTTGTGGCTGGCTGAAAATACCAGTGGAATAGAACTGAATGTGAGATACAGCACTGCCCAAGCGAAGGATACGTAGAGTGAGAAGAAGAACACAACTGGTTCGGTCACCAGAAGATGAAATGGTCGGTAGACGGAGATGCTGATCATTTTCGACAGTGATTCTCGCTCCTCATCTGACTTTACCAACCACCGAATGCGTTGAAGTGTTTTACCGGAATCGAGTAAGACTCCGAAGTGACCAGCTTCTTCAAGAGCGGTGTAGTATGCATTTAGCACCGCCGCTTTCCTGGAGAGTAAAATTGAGCCACGGGTTTCTCTGAAAGTAAGAGTGACCACTGTAATGGTAATAGCGCAGGTGATTACTTGCACCCAGAAAACCCATCGCCAGTATAGATTTTCAGCTATGAATCCCGAAATCATTGGCCCCAAACCGCTTCCAAATAAAGCACCACAAGCGAAGAGAGCCATAGGAGTGTTGCGCTCGCCTGCATGGTATAGATCTGAAATCACACCACCGACCATTGCTATATGATACGTTAGTATTATTTTATACCTTCTTTATATGCTTTTTTTGAAAGTCGAGACCGCAAGTGAGTGGCGATAGACTCTAAAAGCTAGAGCCAGCTTGAAGAGATGCACTTACTCGAGAAAACACTCGAACCACAGCCAGCAAAGAACCTCGCTATAAGCCTAGCATAGATACGTTAGATTGTGAACCAAATGATAAGGTTATATCAATAAAGAAAGCCCCGAGTTCAAAGAAGCTACCTACATGCCTGCAAATGATGACGTGACAGCGCATCCAATTTCTACAACTTCAGTTAGCACAGCCTTCACAATAAACCTAAGGTTGAGGGACCAAGTGACCAACTAATTAAAGTTTGCTCGAATCCAAAAGTCTCAATTGGCCAAAAATAAAACGGAGTACTCACGACTAACAAGATATACCAAACCGGCACCTACAAACACTGGGTAACGTCCATTGATTTCGGAAAACGGCGCTAATATCATCGGCGCAATAGCGAATCCAGCACAAAAAGTCGTTATGCCGACCAAGACTGTGATTTCAATGACACCCCACTCCAACGCCATTTGCGTTACTGGAGGAGCGTAGGACCCGGCCGTGTAGCCAGCTACCATGGTTGCGACGCATGAGATCCATAGCGTAAAATTCTTCCGAGATGAGGACCATTCGAAAGGCGAAGTGAACTTCTTGAGATCCGGTGGAACAATGTGTGAGATAGAAGGGGTGAGAACTGGAAGAGGTAGTGGTGTTGAGAAGGTTAGATAGAGATATGTGAGAGAAGACGCAGCGTCTAGAACAGCTGTAGTTGAATGAGTCGTAATGGTTTGTGGAGCCGAGATCTTTTCCCCCTCGGGGTTAAAATTGTTTGCTAACCTGTTGCCGTCCTTAGAGGATGTGGTTCTTTCAGATTTCGTCATTTGAGGTTTGAGTAACAGGAAAGCTGGTGGTGTACGCTCAACGTGTAATATGGAAACCACCGCGTTTGTATCGTTATATCAATAAGAAGAGAGGTGCATCCAAAGGAAAACAACACGCCCACTTTCGTATATGGCTTTCTCGTATACTTCTTTGAAAATTCAAAGATAAATAGATCGGAAAGAAGGCATACGTGAAAAGTCTGCACCAGATCACAATTATAACCTAACGAACAGTTGACAAATAGGAGGACATGCAGGTCGGCTGAAGTAAATTATTTGGTGAGTGTTCCATACTGAGAAGCTGGTATTGAAGAATATATATCTCAGGGACGAGCGGATTCCGAAAAATGGATGGGCATCATTTATGACATTTTGAAACTCTGACTAAGTGACTCGGGAGAACGCTTGCTTTGGCATTTCCAGAATGGCTAGATTGGAGATGGGCATCGGGATGTTATGATGGATGATAGGCTGATAGGACACCATCTGACGGAGTGGCCGCTTGGTACATCTTTTATTTCCAGCTGTCGAGTCGTTAAAGCCGTAAAGTGGGCGACGTCAATCGATCCGAGAATTGCAAACGAGAAGCCGAAGCCCGCCCCTCACAAGCCATCGTGGTTCTGCATGCAGGCTGCTGCACAAGCAAGGGCGCGAAAGAACGCCGAAGTGGATATGATCTCGCAAGCAAACAAGTATGAAGGAGGTGGGCATCATATGGAGTGAATACTCCCACGACTTTTTCTTGGATTCAAAACACTTTTACTACGTAAGCATGGTGAGGGTGAGGGTGAGGGTTCACCGCAATGTTTGAAGCAGACACGACGTTCAAAACCTTCCAACTTCGCGTGAGCGAGCCTTGTTGCTCAATAGTCGTCAGAGTGTTTTCCCGGGGTGCGTGGGTGTGTAGATGCAATTATATTCGCTGCAATGAAGGGCAGGAATCTTGGATACAACTTCTCCCACAGACTAGGCCGAGTTTTAAGACCCTTAATCATAAACCGAAGAACTTCTACTCTTGTATGATGTGACTTATGGCTATATCAAGCACCCTCGACACTTCATCTCGTCTCTACTTTTGCAACAGATATACAGAAAAGCAGCGTAGTCACACTAGTCCGAGTCGGGATTATCTGAAGAAACATGAGATGGTGTCTATCGACATCGGAATTTTTCTCACTTTGCCCTTGCTACACACGCTGAACAATGTGAATTCAATGCTCTACGTTTATTTAGATGAGTTATATTATATATCTATTTACACCAAAAAAGACTTGGCTCCTATCAAAACCTGTTAAATACCCCCAGGCTCAAGACAAATCAAAGTTCACCACAAGTTGCCAATGACAACAAAGTCAATTATTATATCGAGATCAATTCCACGCCCGACAGTAAGTGAAGTCAGTGAGTTACCTACAACTGAGGTCCATTGTCCAAAGCCAAAAACCTTGCCAAAGTTGGACCATGTGCCGCCGATGCTGCAAAAGTGCCATTTAACAAGCCAGCGGCTTGCAAAACACCTCGCTGCGTTTCAAGTTCCGAGCCTTGCGGCACCAGTCCGAAGAAGTATACGACAGCGACAAAAAGAAGTATAAATAGGCGCGAGATGACGGTGCGAAAGGCGACCGAGGACAGCGAGCAGAAAATAGCGACGATGAAGCTAAAGATTGGGACGAGCATACGACCCAATGGCGAGGCGTAGAATTGCTATCATATCTTAGCAGATGGCAAATGAGTGCGTAGGAGAGGGCTTACGTTAAGATTGGCGAAAATGAACTCCTGAAGAGAGGAGAGGTACTTTGAAATGCGTTCCTGGAGAATATCTGGGAGCTTGAAACGCGATGCAGTACTTTGTGCTGGTAGATCCACCATTTTCAGAAATTTTGAGGACGGTACTTTCTCAGAGTCGACTGCTGATGGGAGTTGGTACTCATACTCATCGTGCAGCTCTAGGTCGCCCTTCTCTAAGTTGATGTTCTGGAAGCCGTGGAAGCCGATAGCTTGGCTATATGGAGGCGGTTGAGGTAAATCTGTGATGCCCTCTTCGATGGCCACTGATCGCTTCACAACTGATTGTGTGGTAAGAGCCATTGGAGGTGCGTCACCACCCCCGATGTTGAACAAAAGACACTCCGGGTTACCATGTGCAAGGAATCCGCTTTGGTCCATAACGCCGTTTTTGACATCATCATATGCAAAAGCATATCCCTTCTTGTCCTTGGTAAGAGAGTGCACCCAGTGTGCATAGTGATTGCATGTGCGATGCTTATAATATGTTTCAATAAGACCATCGTGATCAGGTTGATGAGTATTAGAATGTAGAGTCGACCGATTGAGAGCTGCATCAAGGCGTGCTCCAATGTTTAACATCAAATCTCTGTGCGGACCCGGTATTGCTCTGAAAACACCCTGATCTGCTCCAAATACATCGTATGTCCTGGGCACCTGGAAAGCGCCGATTCGTTCTCCAGAAGGCTTTTTGAATACGAGCTCGTTCCCAACTAAGGAGCCATAGACTACACCCCATTCTCTCTTTTGAGTGTCGACAACAAGTTGCTCGTTTCTATACTTACCCCAGCATGCTCCTGCATACTCATCGAAGTAGTTGTTAAGAAACCCCTCCCCTCTGAACAAATCCATGGCGTTCCCAGGCGAAAGCACTCTGAGAATCCTTTGATTCGCACTGTTTGGATTGGCCATTACGACGAGCTTGGTCCATTGTACCCCTTCAGCTTTTTCTTGCGCTAGCAAACCGTCGCGTAATTTCTGAATGCCATCCTTCGGAAATCCCCGTACATGAGAAGGCTCCTGGCCATAAGGCTTGAGTGACATGGCGATTGGAAGACTGACAAAATCCACGAAACTGATATTTGCATAGACTTCTCTGTCGTTGAAACTGAACTCGGAAAATGTCCAATCTTTCTGGTAGTTGGGGTCTGATCTGTTCGTAATCGAGGGCTGAACGATATTTGGTCCATATTGTCCTCGAGTCAAGAAGAACTGGATATAATTATCATAGATAAAGTATACCCGGCCAGATGTCACGAGTGGAACAACAACATCTACCGTCTTTCCAGGACCGCCAACCTCAATGACGCATTTTGCATGATTTACGGGCGTGGGAGGGCCAGAATTTGGATTATTGTCGAAACTGAAGAGTCGAAGTTAGCAAAATCACGAAGGAAGAATTTTGGACCTCAAGACTCACAATGGTACTCCATTGGAATTGTTTTGTATGAACCCAGTTCTATTCCCATAAGTGGGGAATATGCCTGTGATATACGCCTAGATATTCAGAAGTAAGCATGTAGTCTGAACATCAAGCAAGAATGTTAGCAGCATCTCAAGTGCTACAGACCAAGCGATCTAGGTCTGAGCCTCGACCAAGTATCAGCTTCTATGTTTCCAGAAATATCGACTTACTCTGAGCACCCTTCTGTCGTCCGAGTTATGCAGCCTAATTTTGAGAGCTCTATTATTTCGCTCAAAGATTTCATTGGGAACGTTCGTAGCGAACTCTGGCGTAACTAGCACATTGTTCTTTTTCTGTAATTTCTCGATCTCTTCGTAGGTAGACATTTTTGCGAGTTAGGTAGTGATTCAAAGAAATTGTAATGTAAATTTATTGATATCGATGCAAGAAACTTGTGCGTTCTGTGATATTTGGGCGAGGTGGAAAGAGATGGCAAAAGAGGTGGGTAAATTGAAAATAATATATACACACTCATGTCTTTGTCGTTCAAATCAAAATAAAATATCACGATTTAGACCAGATCACAACGTGCCAGACGGCATTAGGGAATGTTCGCAAATTTAGGTCTCTAACTAGTTAGTACGGTAGGTACTAGCTACTAGCCAGCGAGAGCTAATGCAACCATCTCGATCCTGAGCTTAATCAGTATGCTGTATGAGATACTCCATAAAGATGCCCTTGCTATTCGACCTAATTCGAATATAATAAATAGGACTGGATCAAAATATTCTGGAAACACTCCCTTCAAACCAGCCCGGGATCGGTCGTCTCGTATAGCCCGGTAATATGAATGGGCTTTAAACAAAAAGCTTAAGGTACATTTACGTTAGAGGATCGAGCTAAAGTTTATCGTAGTCTGCAGACCATATTGAAATATGTTAAGAAGATGGAGACAATAACGAAAATGTATGGCGAAGATATTCGGCTGCCGAGTCGCATCAGCATTGTAGACTTGCAAAGACAACTTCGCAGTATGTGTTCTACAAGAACTATCTTTTGTTTTTGTCGAAGTCGCAAAATGAAGCTTAAAGCTATTGAAAGATCTGATGGGACCCCGAGGGTGTCTACTTTTGAAACCATTTCTTGCACTGTATTCTTATCGGGAGTTGAGTAAATATGCATATTATGCAAAAGAAAAAAGTCAGGCTGAACCTTAGAATACACTCGTGTAAGTTCTATGAAACCGAGATCCTCTAAACAATGGAAATGTTAAAGTCTCTGTATGCCTAGATCATGGATCATGTGACTCTCGTTCCATGTGCTTATATTGATATGTAGTTTCAAATTTCAGGACATAATGTTCGCTGGAACAAATCTGATATCTGAATTTCTCTTAGACATTAGTTGACGTAGAACTAAGTTGTAATATAAATGAGAAATTGATTTCTTCGACCTCCTACCCCACCTAATCTCCACCTGCTCACATAATCCTGACTCATAGTGCAGGTGGTGTTACATTGGTTAAGCTTAATATCATAAAGACAGGGGCTCAGAGCCACTGCAGAATAATACACAACATGCCTCGGCATTTTGCAGATGGATGACAAATCCTTTGAAACAGCCATAAGTCAGTCACTGTGTATGTATTGATGTGGTCTTTCATTTCTTCCCATTCTTTAGTGTCAAATTTAGATCTTTCATACTTGCATCAACCATGCTAGGTGTCGTGCTGCTTGTAACGTGGTTTGTTTATGTGATTTATGGAGCTGTATACCGTTTGTATTTCAGTCCGTTGGCAAAGTTTCCGGGGCCACGACTAGCAGCCCTGACAAGGCTATATGAACTCTACTATGAGATAGTGAAAGGAGGGCAATACACGTTTAAAATCGGAGAGCTTCATGAGAAATATGGTAATAAACTCAGCATTCATCATACCTCCTAGCTGATTTTCCAGGTCCAATCGTTCGTATCAACCCATGGGAACTGCACGTGAATGACCCAGATTTCTACGACGTATTATATTCAGCTGGAAGCAAAAAAAGAGATAAGTATAAATACTACTGCGAACAGTTTGGTAATCCACAATCTATCATCGGAACCATAAGCCATAAGCTACACCGACTCCGCCGCGCACCACTCAGCAAATTCTTTTCGAAAGCTAGTGTTACCAATCTGGAGCCCGTCATCCAAAGCACTATCAATAAACTTATCAACCGCCTTCGAGATTTCCGGGATGAAGGTAGACCAGTTATTATATCGTTGGCATTTGGGTGTTTGACCAATGATGTAGTTTGTGAATATGCTTTTGCAAAGAATGATAATTTGGTGGAAACAAGTAGGGACTTTCAGACGGATATACATGATGCGCTAGTGAATGTTTCGGAGATAGGTCATTTTTTGAAACAGGTGCCTTGGTTAATTGGTGCAATGAAGAAGGTTCCACCACGGGTATGAAACCTCTTCGAACCGTTGAGAGCTTGCCGTGTTGATTTTTATACTCAACAGGTGATCAAGATTCTGGATCCGAAACTTCTTTCGTTCATCGAGTTTCAGAATGTGAGTACTGGCTACACAGAATATAAGGCACATACCTGACGGGATATAGAAAATGGCCCAGCAAATTGGATCCATCATGGGCGAGGACAGCCAAACTTACAAATGGGCATCGCATCCCACCATATTCCACGAGATCCTTCAGTCATCAGACCTACTACCTCCAGAAGAAAGAAGTCTTGACAGACTATGGCAGGAAGGCCAGACTATCGTAGGAGCTGGCACCGAGACGACTGCTTGGGCAATGTCTGTGATTGTGTACCACGTACTATCAAACCGAGCTATCTTCTATCAACTGAAAAAGGATCTAGAAACTGTCATGAAGGAAGACCAGGTATCGTGCAATCAATTAGAAAGACTACCTTATTTTGCTGCTGTGGTTTCCGAGGGTCTGAGATTATCATTCGGAGTTTCCACACATCTGCAGCGGGTTTCTCCTGATGAAGTGATCATGTATAAAGATTGGAGTATCCCACCTGGTGTCAGCTTCTCATCCACCTATCACTTTTCTTTACACTACTAATAGACATATAGACACCAGTAGGCATGACATCCGTTCTCATCCATCTCAATCCATCAATTTTTCCACAGCCAAAGGAATTTATTCCTGAGAGATGGCTCGACAATCCCCGGCTAGGGAGATACCTTGTAAGCTTTACGAAAGGCTCTCGACAATGTCTCGGAATAAACTTAGCGTATGCTGAGATGTATCTTTGTTTAGCGAATTTGTTTCATGCTTTTCCGGCCATGAATTTATATGATACTTCTATAGCGGACGTACAGATCCAGGCGGATAATTATATACCCAAGGCTAGCGGACGTGGTGTGAAGGTGATGCTTGGCTAGCTTTGTCACGGAGAGCAGCTGTCGAATAGAACGATTGGCCGTGATGTTTTCAGTTTCTTGCGCTCAGCTATTACATCAAAATAAGCAAGAACCACCCGTTCTAATCGGATCAAAAATTATTCAAGCAGTCAGTAGCATTGAAGTGACTGAGTGAAGGTGCATCATCTATCATATTTCGACCAAATCAAGTCCTTAGTCTATGTGTATCAGTTGAATGGTTAAAGTTTCATATGCGGTTGGAGCGCTCGATTCAAATTTCATATTATTTTGCTTTTTAGGCTACAACAAGCCAGATGCAGGAACTAGAGTTGATGCCTGTACTCGGTAATGCATGTTGCAGCTTCCTCAGGCAATCCTGTAGCATAACACCTCCGACTTGGAGCTCTGCCAAGTGCTGTGTATATATACTGATACAAGGTTGGCTAGAGATTGGTTTTGAGTCATAACAGCACTGCATATCTACGGTAGCTGTGTCACCATTCTTTATCCTCGCATAAAATTGCAGCTGAGAATAGATCCCCTAGGTCCCGGAACTCACGTGAGTTTTAACGAGGGTTGCACATGGATGAGGATGTGGCTTTTGTTAGGGAGTCTTGGTCGACATCCACTTCTAACCTTTTATACAATTCCAAGTTCTTTTCACCCAACACACACAAGAACTTAATTGGAATCCGAGTTGCATTTTTAGTGTTGTCGTATTCCCTCTCCCACCTTAACAAGCCTCGTCTGCTGTTTGGCGGAGGTTGCTTCACCGCGTTTCCTTCCTTCCAGGTGTAACTGAGGCACACGATCGGTGCAGCCCCCCTCTGCGTGCAACCAAACTCGACAGTTACGGTGAAACAGGTTCAGTGACACAAAATCAATGGATGATACCTTGAAAAAGACAACAGATGGTCCTCCTCTCAAGGGAGCACAAGTTGAAATGCAAGATACAAAACCTAGCTATGCGGATACACCGTCTGCTACCGCAAATGAAATTGCACCACCCAAGTCGAACGGCGACGACGCCATCGAATTTCCAGGACCCGTTGCGTTGACCTTGATTACAGTTGCTTTGGCTTTAGCTGTATTCTTGACTGCTTTGGTGGGATTATAGCGAATCGCCCGCTGGTAGAGCAGATTGCTAATATCATTCAGGATAACTTGATTATCGCGACTGCTAGTAAAACAACCTCCACATTTTGTATTCGCTATTCAGGTACAACTATGCTAACTACTTGCTACTTCTCACTCGCTAGTCCCGTTCATAACCACGCAGTTCAACAGTCTTGACGATGTTGGATGGTACGGAGCTTCATATTTGATTACTACTGGTGGTTTCCAATTGATGTTTGGAAAACTCTACATTATTTATCCTATTAAATGGGTTTTCCTTACATCAATCACCATATTCGAAATTGGAAGTCTTGTCTGTGGAGTAGCTCCCAACAGCATCGCTTTGATAATCGGACGAGCCATCGCCGGGATAGGATCAGCAGGCTTGTTTTCTGGTGCCATGGTTATAATCTCATATGCTGTCCCTTTGACAAAACGCCCCATGTTCTTTGCTGTGTTCGGAGCAGTATTCGCTGTAGCCTCAGTTGTGGGACCACTGCTGGTAAGTAGGATATATCCCGAAATCCCGACGTTTAATTAGAGGATCTTTTAAGAATATGTTGCTCTGGAAAACACGTCTATAGAGGAACTTGAACGGCCTTTTGAGACCAATCTCTTTTTGAAGCCTTGTTTCAAAATCTGCAACTTACGGCAAACGTAAATTAACTGTAAAATAGGGAGGAGTCTTCACAGACAAAGCAACGTGGAGATGGTGCTTTTATATCAAGTAAGACGAAATTATTTGCTATATATGGCACTGTTAACAAATACAAGCCTGCCTATCGGCGCTGTCACCATTGGCGTGATTTGCCTTATCCTGAAACACCCTAAACAAGAGGACATGAGCAACCTCGGTTGGAAAGAAAGAATCCAGAGACTTGACTTCCCTGGGAATGCACTGTTTATGGCCCTTGTTGTAAGTGCATTTTAAAATATCTCTCTCAACAAAACGTTTAGTTCCCATAGCACAATACCATGCTTGTACAATGCTCACTCTGAAAACAGATATGCTTCCTCTTAGCTATCCAGTGGGGAGGTATTGAGTATCCTTGGGCGAATGCACGAATTATTGTTCTGTTCATTCTTGCCGGTACCCTTACTGTCGTGTTTGTGTTCCTCCAAAGCAAGCTTCAGGAAAAGGCTACAGTTCCTCCACGTATTACTAAGAAGCGTTCGATCTGGGCTTGTTGCTTTTTTGCTTTCTTCTTAACAGGATCTGTTTTCTTCGCCATCTTCTACCTCCCAATCTGGTTTCAAGCCGTACAGGGGGTTTCTGCAGTACAATCTGGAATACGTAATATTCCTCTGATTCTTGCAATGACCGTCGCATCATTTATTGGGGGGGCCATTGTTGCCTATCTCGGCTACTATACACCACTAATGGTATACATAATTCAGTTGCTGTCCATCTTAACCTTGGGAATATGCTAATGGTAATTACTTCTAGATAATAGGATGCGCTATAGTTACTGTTGGTCAAGGTCTCCTTTCAACTCTCGAAACGAAGTCCAGCAGTGGTGCGTGGATTGGCTATCAAGTTGTGGTTGGGTTCGGTGTTGGAGCTGCTCAGCAGCAGACATTGCTTGCCGTCCAGACTGTACTGAGCCAGAAGGATGTAAGTATAGCTTTCGTTTCAGACTCAAGCCTCGCACTCGATGAGTGATACTCTGCTTAGATGTTGAATTCTACCTAGATACCTATTGGTACTGCATTGGTGATCTTCTCGCAAACTCTGGGAGGTGCAGTTGCAGTCGCAATTGGCCAGGCAATCTTTCGTCAAGAACTTTTGAAGAACATCATCAAATTCACACCCGGCATCGATCCGAACTTAGTCATCAATCTAGGTGCAAGTAACATCCAGAAGGGCCTCCCTGCAGAGTATCTTGCTGGTGTAAGACAAGCATATAATGATGCTATAGGGACTGCATTTTATGTAGGCGTAGCCTTCGCCGCCGCAGGAACTATCTCTGCTTGCATGATGGAATGGAAGAATTTGAAAGGGGTAGCTGAAGAACAGCAGAGAAACAAGGAATCTGCTCCGTCGAGTGACGCCCAACGAGAAGAGAATCCACAACAGCTTCCCGGGATTCGTAAGGTGGAGGAGGAGGCTGTGGAGAAGAATGATCTAGATTAGGATTCACACCGGATATTATGACTTTCTTATTCCCACGGCTAGCATGCCTTCTTCTATTATGCCTCGCGATTGCTTTTTGGGGTGTTGAGAGGCATTGGGGCTGTGCACGATGTTTTTTGGAGGAATAAAAGTGGAAATGCTGTTTAAAGATATTTTAAGAAAAGAAGGGTTGATCGGAGGATAAAAGCAAGCGAACCCTCTACTCATTTTGTAAACTAGCTTATAAAGAAGGATGTCTCGAGGTTCAAAGATGGTGCTAAACAAATAGTATTGAGTTTGGTATTCCATTCCCACGGAGAGCAAGTAAACAAACATATTAAAAATATATTGGTTCCTAGGCATCCGAAGCTCCTAGATATTTCCAAGCAAATAGGGCTGGAAGCGATGGCTCAACACCAGGCTTGTCATGTCTGATTCAACTAAGAAGAATTAGTTTAGACAATATAGGCACCAACAGACGGGAATGTTGAATCAGCTGAGAGTTGCGTAGATACATTGCCCAAAGTCCATTATGCCTGAAAGGCTCAAAGAACGACGAGCGCTTTTGTGAAATGGTCTATGGGAATGTTCTAGGGTTATGATCTCGCAGCAAAGAAAGTAACCGAATTACACTAAAAAAGTACGTTTTTATGCAAGAACCTGCACGAGTAATTGGCGGAGAATTGTGTGATTACTACTGATTTGAAGGACTGAACTTTTATTCTCCTATGATAAGGGATTCTCAAAGGATCCCATCGCCGGTGTGTAGGCACCCTTGGATTCGTATACAACATGATTTACATCATCTTATGCATTAGTATTTACTCGTTATTTTTATTTCTCGTTTATGTCATCAATCAGAGTCTTCATCACCCAATTCCGTAAACCTGCCTTCTCGCATAGCTGTTGCCACAGGGTTTTCGACGTTCACCACGCCAGTCTGCCGTAACCTGATGAGTCCAGTCAGCATTTCGGCACATCAAAAGAATGGCCAGGGTCGAGTACCTTTCAAACAACACATATAATCTCTCCGCCTCGCTCTCTTTCTCTGCCTGTGTCATGTTTGGCATTTCAACTTTTGGCTCCGACTCCAGATGTTGCCCGGTGATAGGATTAAATGGCTTTGAGCTTTCGTTACTTGCTCTCGGATGGCTTACGTCGCTATCGCTTGTGCTCCATGCCTCCATAGCACTTTCAGGTATAGGAACACCATGGCTGAAGAGAAAACCGGACGCAAAACCATATCCTATATTTTGGACCATTGTCGTTGCGTCTTGGTCTGAGAGGTCAAATAAAAGTGTAGAAATGGATTCCCTCATTTGTGGAGTAGTGGCATTGGATGATAGCCGTAAAAGTCGAGCAGGCAGAGTTTCATTACGTCCCAGTGGCTGTTTTCTGTCTTCATCCCTAGGAAGAAGGTGCTGTTGCAAATGGGATTGTATGTCTTTGGGAGCTATTGCGTAAACTTTTCGAAGAAGGGCCAAAAGAGGAGACACCAAGCTCTCGAGTTCATCCTCGACATATACTTTTGTGGCCATATCCAAGATCTCTATCAGACGATCCACGTTAACATTAGGTGCCCCCTTAGGGAAGAACTTTTCAACATTGTCTTTCTCCTCTAGGGATAGATTCAGAAGTGCGTTAACTGATGACGCTATCCGGGCTTCAAGTGGCTTGGAGGCTAAAATTGGTCGTTTAGTCATTATCATTAATATGTAAGGCAAAGCTGGTGAGAATGCTCCAGTCCGCTGCGGGCAAAAATGTGTAATATTGAACAGTAGTTTTAGAGATTCCACCAAAGCCATGTTTTCCATCGGATCCAATTCCTTCACACCTTTCTGTTTTGTGGTATATTGTCTTGTGTGCCTGCTGATGTTCAAGCATATGTACTCTGCAAGGTGGTGCTGATCAATCAACTTCTCAAGATCAACCGCAGGGTCGTATGTAGTAAGGAATATGATCCTAGAAACCAAAAATTCGTCGTCCCTATTGTCATTCTTAAGTTTGTTGCAGGCCTTCGCCTCATATCCCAAATCCAAATATATCTTCCGAGTTTGGGGTTTAAGAAGCATCGCATTGGCAAGGCATCGCAGTGCATTTCGAGATGTGGTAAGTGAGGGGCTGTTGAATGCGTGTCGGGTCAATGTTTCTATCCCCTTTTCCGATCTTAGCATTCATTCAAGTTCAAGCAAAGTATGCGACTCACTTCTTTTGTAAATATGGGGTCCGAGTTGGTCGGATCTCGACCATACAACTTCAGCTGTTCAAGATGTGCGTCTCGTTCTACTTCTGTCATTGCTTGCCCTTCCATGCCAGACTGTACTTCGTGCTTACGATGAGGCAAAAGCTTCACTTTCTCTAAATCCGAAGAAAGTATACCCATAAGCCGTGTAACTTCCTCGAGTTTTGCTAAAGACGTCAGTCAGATTTGTAGATGATCTGTGTGCTACAAGACCTACCTGGACCCGTCAGCTCTACTGAAGAGACCGCACTTCTTGAGGTGGCCATCGCTTGGATGTCCTTGTCGAGAATCTCGCTGTTTGGCGCAATATTGTAAAGAAAGGGTAGTTGGTAAGTACTCGACCGAGCTGTTTCGGGGAACCTCGAGGGCTTGTGCTCTAATGCGGCTTATAGTCGGTCTGACAATCCTATATCAATTGCAGCTGCAGCTATTTATCTAGCAGAAAGTCGGAGTCGCCCCCTGGCCCAAGCTTATATGCTGTCCTCCTCTACAGCTTCTCAATGTAGAACCTGAGTGGACGAGGTGGGGAAGTGCATATGTACATGCAAATGGGGTGGTACTTTGCCGGGTGGTGGAATCCTTCGACAGACTTGTGTGTTAGATACTCACTATCTTTGTGCAGCTTTATGTAGTTTAAGATGGTCGGAAAATGGTTGTACTTTTGACGGCAGTCATCTGGCGAAGAGTGAAATCTATAAGCTGTGTGTGAGGGCAGCATGTGTACGAATGTACGGAGTGGAGCACGGGTACACTTGCATCATGCTATCCACTTCTCGAAATCACGTGAGAACTAGGCAAGTCTCCCCTGTCATGGTAACGTACGGTTTCTTTACAAAGACAGGCCCCATTTTCAACATGACAATTATCTCAGCTCTAGATGACCGAAAGCTACAATAAATAGACTCACTGGTGATGTATTTTGCGATGATAAAGAGCTGCTGATACTGGACATGAGAACCAATCTTATGACCTGATTGATGCAAGGGACTAATTCATATGTAGATTTCCACCTCTGTGTTTATATTCAATTTTAAAAATAGTTACTTATATTCAATTAACTAATATATTTATCCCACAAAAAATAACCCACTTTTTAAAAGCGTTGTGAAACTTTATTGATGGGTGTCAAGGACCTTATATCACAATGGAAGGAGGTTCCTCCAAAGCAAAGAAAGGGTTCTTGTATACGGTGTAGTCTAAGGAAGAGAAGAGATGCTGACCCTTCTCGTGATACTATATACTGTAATACTAGTCGTGTGGGGCCAAAGGTACCTTGGGCCACAAAAATGGGTATCAAATTTCTCTATGTGCTAACTCTATAAATCTAACAAACCGAGGTTAGAATAAAGCCTCTAAAATTTCATACGGTTCTTTCAATTAAAACTTCTTTCGAAACTTAACTCACAAGATAGCCCTGGCAAAGAGACTGTAAGTATCACGATCTAATGAAAACTAGCTACTTAGGTTCAATAACTCAAGCTTAGCTTCTCCCTGCTAGTATAATCTCCTTTGTATCCCTCATATAACATTAGAAATAGAAAAATAAGCCAAAGACTGTTCATACATATATGTACCAACAGTAGGATCCGCTAAAAGTAGTCTCAGATCACATCTGTAAGGTAAAGAAATTCAAGACTCACCTCAGATGATTCAAGTCAACTAGACCCGGTGGCAAATTTGGCTTGCTTATAGGTAAATAATGACGCTTGACAAAACACGCAACTAGACTAGGCACACACTCTCAAGTTTAGATACGTCACTGCACAAGTCCTCCTCAGTCGGACCTTGCATATATTGGTGTAGAAAGCATTCCCCAACGAATGTAAAGCTTCCCAAATCAACAGACTTCCGTAAAATCACTGGCACGTTGCATCCCAAAAGCACCCATATCTGATCTCCTTTCTGTGCTCGGAAAGATGCCATTCCAACTTCTCCAGTATTAGTAGTCATCAGCCTACGGGACATCCATTTCGTAGTGTCAGTAAATCGGGAGAGGAATGATTGTATATTCAGCATGTCGGACAGGCATATGTTTTTGGCATTCCTTGGTTTTGAAGCTGCCAAACATATCTCCTCAAATGTGTATCCTTGGATACATAGGTTCCTATTGCGCTGATACCAGTCGAGAAACCGAGGGTGGAGCTCTTCACTTGTGGGTGTTTCTCTTGCAGCAATGCAGAGAGGTATAAATTCTTCCAGCAGGTATCCTGGAGGCGCTTCATAAGTTAGGTACCGATCTTTCCTGTCGAGTAAAAGGCTTCGACAGATGTATTTTAAGAGCTTTGAAGCCTCATGAGGGTTGAGCTGGCAAGTCTTTTTCAGATGGAATATGGCAGGATTATTGATAGCGGATGTTGAGCTGACGCATTCGCACACCTGGTTCCAGCTATGTTCCATTTCCTCCTTATCCCCGTGATCAATTTTCAGACCTCCTATACCATCGATATGATCTATCATCACACCCTGGCAGGTTAAAACGCGAAGGTTGGCTGAGAACTGAGCTTGAAACGTATTTTTGCTTTGCCCCGCGCAATACGATCTAGTGGGACCAGTGGGTTTTATAGCGTTAGGTGCTCGAAGATTTCCAACATGTGCTATAGAGCTTTGGCTCACCATCAGAGGCATAACAGAGGGCATAGTAATGACTCTCCAGTCAGGAAGCCAAGTAGGTAGAATTGCCGAATGTGTGGGTTCTATCGCGTGTTGATTGAAAAGACCAGCAAAGCATATAATGTCCAAATTATTATAATGTTGTATGTATGTTTTCACTAAATTTACATAGACTCTTTGAAAGTCGTGCTGGTAGGTTGGAGGCCCGATCATAAATCCATCAGTGGCCAGACCAAGCATGGAGTAGATTCGATCCCTAGGGTCACTGGCGTTGGAGTTTCCACAATAAGCCATTAGTGCAAGTAAACTCATGGTAAACTTCCCTCTATATAGATGAAGCATTCGTATTCTCACCCAAGCTGCTTGGAATGCTCTGCTAGAAACAAGTGTCTCATCGGGCACACTCTTTAGCCAGTTGTCCAATAAACTCACAATCCGTATAACACCTTCTCGATCTATGGTTCGTTTACCATAGCGAAAGGTAAACTTCCTTGCCACGATATACTCCTGCAATGTCCATACACGAGTCCACCACGGCAATAAAAAGATTTTTTCTAGTGAGGCCCATTTCTTTGGATCGCCTAAGTTGTTGCCTAAGTCCCTTAAACCCGGAGCACTTTGTCTATCATGCAAGCGATGTTGGTTTTTCAACAACACTTGCAAGAATCGAAATCCATCATCACAATCCATATCTCCATGCCCAAGCCATCCCATCACCTCAGCAGCATTCTCATAGATTTTACTCATTCTATCAACTTGTGCGTTTCGCTCTTTTCTTGCGAATTCATCTTCGCCTTGGTTGATACAGATTGAATCAATCCACCACCAAGACTCTCTCAAAAAGGTATTCTCGCAGACAACTTCGAAAAATGGTACAAGCCCATCCAAAATGGGAAAAGCACATCCATTAATACTCATCTCTCGCGAGAAACGTTTACGGCCCCATGTGTAAGAAAGTGCGATGTATTTGGGGCAGTTGGAGCCTTGAAAAGAAACTTGTTCAAGATAGCCGACAATTGAGGTATCTTTTTGAAAACGAACAAGACGTATTTCAGTAGTTGGAGAATCAAGTGGAGTGAATGGGTAGTGGACCGTATCCATCTTGAAGACCTCGTATTGCCTGATATTCAACTTAGAAAGAGCTAGCCAAGGTACGAACACGAGACATGGTTGATAAATGATGCCCGCAACATCACATGAGTTTAGGCTGGCGCATAATCGCACTCATCGTGATTGGTTCCCCAAATCTTGGCGCGAATTTCTGGCTACAATTTAAACATCATCTTCACAGAGTCTGAGCCGCTTATTATTGTAGTACTGTTGTTATTATTGATATATCTCAGAATTATATTATAAGTTTTAATTTATAGCTAATTTGTACCTGTTCTTGTTGGTCTCTCCTTTTAGGACACACCTACTCTCATTACCTGATGTATTATAATGAAATATGCTTGTGCTATATTTATGTAGATCTTCAGGTATCAGTGTGACTTTCAGGCTTCGCTAGCCACTAGTTTGGTATTGCGATCTGTTATTGTTCTTTCATTTAGTACTCAGCATTTTCTCCCAGAAGTTTGATTTATCATCAACCATTATTACCAAATTTGCCAAAGGGTGATCTGCTTTGGAGATCACCAAGAACTAGCTAGTTTCACTACTCTTACAATATCCCTATTTTAATTCGGTGCTTACAAGTCAATAAGACATAGGTAGCAGCTTTGAGAAGAATTGCCGATTGAATCTCAAAGCAATGCTGGCGAGACTTATAAGCGGATCCCACGGCTTGCTTGAGAACTGCTCTCAGATGGTGACTGTGGATTTAAGCTTTCATTGTTATGATTTTCTAGAATCTTCCCTTAGGTTCGTCTTCAATCTGTAAGGGTATTCCGATTAATAGAGGACGTTGTTCTCAGAAAAGCTATCATAAGCAACATAGAAACATACCGTAAAAGATAGCTTCCTTTCTAGGGAAGCTTATTAAAGGGCAAGATGTTACCCAGACGATTAGGTCCTTAAACCTAGTACCCGTTATGGCAATGGTGGGATTAAGTAATAATCTACTCAGGCCCAAGGAGACTTAAGAGAACTCAGTGGTGAACATTAGGCATTTAGGGAACTTCATGATAACTAGCAGATCATACCAACTTATGCAATAAGTTGTAATGGTACTATTTCACCAAACACGTCACCTAATGAGCTGTGATTCAACTTCACTGACGTGGCTGCAATAGCCAAACAAAATGAGAATATTTGTTTGTTGTAAGATTAAAAAAGAGAAGTGAAAATTGAGGACGAAGAAAACGATCATTCTCATTTTGGAGAATTTGGGAGCATACTTGCAAAAGTTTAAATACACCATGAAAAACTATATTAAATAATGCAGCCGGGCAATTCCACCGTTAGATCGTTGGTTGAGCAATTACAAGACTATACAGTACACTTTCCTCTGAGTGCCTGTTATGGTAGTATTGCACGATTAATACATCTGGTGAAATATTTGCCACTCGTTGTGCGACTCTGGGATGGTGTAGAATTGCGAGTACGTTTAGGCAGCAGCAATTAGATAGTAGCCTATAGAAACTTTTGTGAGGTTAGGCAATATTCGGAGCAAGTGAGATGGAGGCTCGAGAATTCTTGCGCATTTGCCAAGCTCGAAAACGCAAAACACATAATAACGTCAGAGGTATGATGAATTTGCTTTCTCCCACATGCGCTGGAACGCCGTTGCATTGTCATTGACCAACATTGACGTCCCTATTTTCTTGTCTTGTCACTGTAGGTTGCAAGCACAGGAATGCAACCATTATGCAGAATGCACGAGCCACTTACTAGAGTAGAGAAGATGATTTCTAGAGTATATGCTGCTGTCTATGCGATACACTTAGTGCAGATATCAGGGGGGTTGTGTATCCCTGTAACCAGATAAACAGCCTTAACAATTACTGTAAAATATAGTTCCATTCCAAATTTGGTCTCTTGACCGGAGATTTTGCTCCGAGCCCGTGAAAGGTGCCTCATGCACACCATCTCTATCAGTTGCAATCATTTATGACTGGTATGTACACAGCCGCATGAATGCGAAATTCAGCGTTACTAATGTACAGTATATATAGAATGCCATACTACAAAGGTACTAAGTCGAATAATTAAGGTGTTAAAAGAGCATTCTCAACGGACTCTATCTCCCTAATCCACGAGACGCAGAGGCCCTCTAATACTGAGACACAAGCTGTCTTTTAGCATGGCACCAGATGAAGAATTTGAAAACCTAGCTGCCATTCCACTGAATACACTTAGAAGCTGGAAATGGAAGTTCCTTGTCCAGAATCCTCTACGAAGTCTCTACCGTTTCTCATCACCAGGGAAGCGAGATGCTATAGGCTGGAATTACTTTCTGGCATGCGGAAGTTGGGTGCAAAGAACTGCCAAAACTGCTCGACTTTTTGATTGCCTCGAGAGTAACCAGTTCTAAACACGTGTTTCTACTTGAAGCAGACGATCTTCAACCAGAAAAGGTCACCCAAGCATATCGTAAGTATATAAGAACCAGCTATAGTCATGAGCTGCTCTGCTGGAATGATTTCTACTGAAGTGTATCCAAAGACTCTTCCTTTCTTTCCTTTTTGTAGCTCTCTAATGAAAACCCCTAAAGCATTAGAAATTATCATCGTAGATTACTTGAATTTATGCACTGCTGTTGGTTGTGTTACTTTATGGCAACGACTCTTTCGTACTGGAAGTCCAAACGAGTATAAATCTTAGACAAGACAAGACAAGATGTCGGGTTTTTCTAAACAACTTGACCGCATCAACATTACGGCTAAAGCTTAGTCAGATATTAGCTTGACACAAGGGAGCCAAACGATATGTATGTAGAATAAGAGCCTGCTTCTCAAAAACCCTCAACTGTCAACTATCGTAGGACGACTACTTATAATGTCAAAATTTTATATATCATGTGACACCAATATCTTTCCTTAAAAGTATTCGCCTCTCAGCATTTTATTTATCTTCTCAATTGAAGCCTTCCAGATTATCCAGTATTACATCAACTTCGCCTCATATGCCACGTGAATAGGATGGGGCAAATCCATCATTCGGTAGTCGGGTAAGACGGGGAGAAAGATGTGCCATTGTGTCACAGCCGGGAAGGATTCAGCTCGGGGCAAACTTCAACCCCTGGAATAGCTTCGGCTTGACAGTCTGGAAAGCCTCAGCTGAGAACAATACCTTGAATTGCAAATTCCTCAAGGGATTCTTTTATTTGTTCCTGCGCAATTTTGAGCCTCCACACGAGTTTGAGAAATAATATTTTGTGAAATGATGTTCAAGTCCAAAAAGGTCTTGGCGACGACCATTTATCCAACACCGAGTATTGTTAAGAGTTGAGTCGAAGTTGAGCACGGAGCGCTAAGGATCGGGAAAGCATTTGCTTTGGATAATCCCAGGGCAGAACGTAGGTGCCTTAAACCATTTTATTCCAAATATTCAAATTAGTGTACAACGGAGTTCTTGCTTCGAGCAAGCTGTTCATTCCTATACACAGTGATCTACACCAAAATACCGTTCTTTGAGGGACTTCCAGTAAGAAGTATGGGATGATGAAGAATTTCGTAGGAATCAGTACTGGATTGTAGTTGGCATTCATGAATGAAATTCTAATCCTCCAAACTCTTTCCCTCTATTGTAGCTCGAATTTGATTTCATATGACGGCGGAACAATTTCTCCGCATTCTTTAAACCTCTAAGGAGGATCGTCATCACTCTAATTTTATGCTTGTAGCCAGCTTCCCTTTGATGCGTTTATGTGACTTTCAGCGGAGCGGTCACACTAGAAGTCCGCACGTGAGATCCTGCGAGGGATGACTTAATGTAGGTACTGTACAAAGGATGTGAATTCAGCCTTGACATCCAATCTATCAAGCCACAGGCTATCTGATGTTAAAGCCACCAGACCCAATGCGTTTAGAGTGATATAGTAACTGTTTTCTATGCAGTTGGCCATTGGGTAGTTAAGTGCATTAAGGATCTACTATCCTAAAAGCTTAGTTGAACTGCGAAGTGCCACATTTCCGTCATATAACTTTGTTTACATTCCTGAAGGACTACATGCTGAGCCTCAATGACAATACCCCATGGTGACATTCAGACGGATTTTCATAGCATCATGGATTCTAATAAATGTCTATTTTGGTGGAAGATAGCATGTTATGATAAGTTTGATAAAGTATATAAAGATGAGACGATATCTTCTCAATCTACATCAATATCATCATCAACAACAATTACACAACAACAACCATCAACACTTCCACCACAAGAAACATTCGAGTTACTTTCATCTAGGCCTTTCATACAAGCTCCAAACTCCACACCCAACAAGCCCGTTAAAGGAAACCCGCAATCATGCAGGTAAATAGCATTCTCGCAACACTTCTCCTAGCCATTACAGCAATCGCTACCGCAGTTCCTGAGATCAACGAGAACACGTCACTCATCGCTCGTAATCAAACCATTGACGGGGAAGAGCCAGATGTGCTCAATTTTGACAGTACCCCTGATGTAGCCGAAGACGGGGAACCAGATTTCGATCCCCAAGAGCTCACTGGTGATGAGAGCACAGTTAAAATCGACGAGCGAGATCTCTGGACCCGCAATCATACACTAACTGATGATGAAGAGCCAGATGTGCTCAATTTTGACAGTACCCCTGATGTAGCCGAAGACGGAGAGCCAGATTTTGATCCCCAAGAGCTTACCGGGGATGAAAGCAAGGTACATGTAGAGGAGCGAGATATTCCCCTTGAAGCTCGCGCCGCCTCTGCCGCTAGCAAGATCGTGAAATGCGCCCGTAGCTACAAAGGTACGAAATATCTTTATGGCGGTTGTAAGTCTAAGGCCCCGTTCGGTCCAGCAAAGGGTGGTATGGATTGCTCTTGCTTGTCAAGAACTTGCATCAAAAAGGGAGCTGGAACAACGATTCGTAAGTGCTTCTATTTTATCTTGCATCCCGATTAGAAGTATCTAACTAGTCGTAGCACGCACCACTCAGACTCAATACCCTACAAAGGCAGGTAAATGCCACAAGGTTGCTCGCAAGTCTGCTAAGCCTGGAGACCTCATTTTCTGGGGTTGTGGAACTCGTGCCGGTATTCATCACGTCGGTGTTTACTCAAAGAAGGGCTATGTTACCCATGCTCCTCATACTGGAACTGTTGTTAAAGAAGTCAAGATCTGGACCAAGGAGATCTGCCCTAGTGTCGTTCGGTAAGCCGTCGTCTTCCTTGACACTACCAACGGGTACTAATTAATCTTATAGCTGCTGGTAAACTATTGATATGTATCTAAGGGTCAGTCCTAATTAGAAGTTTGCAACTACATTCCGGAACTACATGATCAGGGGACTTGTTTGGTATTTGGACTAGGCATATGGCATAGAAACGGCGTTGGCGTTGGCGTAGCTTGGCTTTTGGTTTGCTTTCTGGTTTTGTTAGCTCTACACTGTCATTTAAACATCATATAGACTGAATTCGAAGTTTTTGGAAACTTGGGACCATAGAAACCTTCTCACAGAATTCATTACTCGACACTGACATATCTATCGCTTAGCCAGACGCACCTGTTAACCCCTGAACTGTTAGTGAGTAGTTTGTTTGTTCAACATGTTAACTATGAGCAAAACCTGATAAACCATTTCTTTCCGAAGACAACCTGTAATATGAAAACACATATGACCCCGTTACCAGTGCGAAGGGGACAGCACGAGCCTTTCGATTTAATTGTGATCCTAAAATGCTCTTCAGTTAATATCATGGCTGAACGGTGGGGGTTTAGTTGCTTGGGTAGAAAACAGACCTTGCAGCGTTTGATATATAGCTGGCGGCTGCAGGAAATGATGTGTGACTTCAAAAAGGCTTATGGCTGTATCGCGCCGATTTTGGAAACGGATTTAATAGAAGTCATGGAGATGATTATCAAGTAAAATACACTTTTCATTACATCTTGGAGACAGCCAAAATTCGTGGCAGCTACTAACTTGAGACGCATGTGCAAGGTTGGGTCTCACATTTAGTGAAGTAAAGTACCCTGAGCACCTGTTACCATAACTCGAGAAGATCTTCAATGCTTATTGTATTGCAGGAATGGGTTTATGAAGTTTATCGGAAGGGTTCTCATCCGCTCCTAAACATATGAACTCAGCAGTGAATGATGATCCTCTTGCATTCTTGATAGCTAGAAAGAAGCCGTCAATGTTATGGCAGTTGAAGTACTCTCCGCCACATTGTTGGTAAATAATTGACCACAAGACCTAAATGCAGTAGTTTGAAAAAAGTCTTGAAAGGTGATACTCTCGAAGATAAGAGACTCTATCTGAAAATTGTGTAGGAATCGATAGAAATTCAAAGTTGAGGAAATAAGGGTTAATATGTTGTAGGCATGTGCCCATAATCATTGTTTCGATACACATAAGCTATTATTACTGCTGTAACAGGTATCTACTGCCCAATATCACCACACAAAGCGTGTGTAGCATCTTCCCGTCTAATTACAAAGAACCCAAACTTCATACACTAGACCGATTATAGAACATAGCCGCCTCTACCAATCTCACTCCAATCCCGCACTGCTCGTCCTTCCTCAAGCTCCACGCACCACCATAATACCTCTTTTGCTTTTTCTGGTTGTCTTTGTAGCTCATAAGCTCGCGCGAGCGTAAACCAAGCTTCAGAATAGTTCCAGCCTTTGCCAAGTTTCGTCAATGTGCCGAGGAGGAACGAAGCACGATCACGTGCTGCGATACGATCTTGTAAAGCAGTGCTTGGTTCTTTACTGTTCGGCTCTATTGTTCCAAGGGATGGAGCTAGATGAGGAGTGTGTGGTTTTACGCTGGCCAGAGATACTCCTAGGGGCCCATGTGGGGTTGTATATGAAGATGTTGATTTCAGAAGACTAGGCTTTGTGGATGGGGTTGCTGAAAGGGGTGTAGCATCAGCAGACGTCGAGGGGGTGTTATATGAACTGTTTGTCGGTAAAACAAGCGGTGGAATGGACGGAGGTGGTAGTAGGTCTTGGCTGTATATGTCCAGCAGAATATTGGATAACCCTACAATGGATGAAGGATGGTCTTGGAAATGTGTCAATGCGGATTCGAAATGCTGAAGGGCAATGTAAGGTGTTGATTGTGCAACAGCTAAATGTCCACGCTGTGGAGTGTCAGCAATGCAAAAATATTTATAGAATAATTGAACTGACCTCTGCAAATACATCACCCCATAGCTCACCAATACTTTTCCCACCACCCCAGACAGGGTTAAGTATCGAGATGTTTCCACTGTCCTCCTCTGAGGCGCCCTGATTTAGACTTGATACCAGTTTTACTGCTTCCTCGATGGCACCTTTGGCATCCTCGTAAATTGCGGCCCGACGGTAAAACCCAGCTATTAACAACCAAACCTTGATCAGTGTAGTTATCCTTCGCCGATTTTGTTGATCCTTGGGGAAAATTGTGGCTGGAGTCGTACTTGAGAGGCTGAAAGAAACATGCTGTTGAGAAACCTTTTTGGGCTTGATAGAGTTACTGTGAGTGGGTCCTGTGTGTTTCTCTCTTTGTGACGTCTGCGGTGTATTCCCGGGGGGTGCCGAGATCTGTGAGTTTCCAGCTGAAGCATGATCTGACGGAACATCCCCAGGCCACACAGGTGTATCATCCCCAATAGGGGTAAAATATTCTTCGCCATCCATTCTAGTAATATTATTGTGTATAGGCGTGCTTGCCTGCCGTTGACCAGCGCTCGAACTCCTCTCTCTTGCTTTCTTTTCCGACAGACTATTGCTTCGGGCTCTTCGTTTCTCAGCAGGATGCTCTTTCTTCAGGTGGTGGTGCTGGGTAGATGGTCTCCCATTTGCGTTTGTGACTTGTATCATGGGGGCAGGGATTGTCTGGGTAGTTTGCGGCCTGAGAGAAACAGCTGAACGGTCACCCAGATCTGGTGCTGTTTGTGATTGAGGGATTCCTCTTCCTCGTGCTGTACGTCCAAATATGCTCCCTTTGATACTCCGAAGTGTCCCAGCAGAACTTTTGGGTGGTGGTTCTAATGTACTTTGACCAAGTGTTGATACATGGTTCTGAAGAGGATCTCCAAATAACCTCGAGTACAAGCTCAGAAGTTCGTCGCTCGCATTTACAGCAACTTCGGGCCCCTCAATAACCTCAATGAGCGTAAGCTGCGTCATTTTGACCTCCAGTACACTTTCTTTTTCATAGTCATCCATGTCATCTACCACCCCCCAGGTTTTCGGTGGCGGCTTCTCATTTACTTGCAAATGTTCACTCCTATATTGTGAATTAAGATCAACATCACCAAATAAGTTCCTCGGGTCTTGGAACTGTTCAAAAGCCCCTTCACAAGCTCGGGCTGCAGTCAAGAACTCCTGCTTTGCGCTTAACAAAAGAGCCATCAGATGCCATAAGGGTATCAGAGAACGTTCTTTCAAGAATCTTCTAGGATTTGACCCAATTTCACTAGAAGGTGTTGCTGAATTCGAACGCGAAGGCAAAAGCCCGGACTTCACAACCTCTATTGCTATAGGCAATTCTCTGCGTTCAGCTAGAACTGTACCAAGTGCAAACAACGTTGTGATATCCGCTGACGCTTTGTATCTTGGGTGCAATGATTTCCGAAAGCAGCTAATAGCATTTTGTTGAATATCTCCCCTTACCGCTCCGTCGAAAGTGAATCTCGCCCAATTCGCGTACCCAATACCTATGCTTTTCCAGGACATGGCAAGAATATCAGGTGAAATGGAGGTGCTTGATGCTCCTTTATCTATATCGTGGCCATTCTGATTTGTTTGTTCTATGGGATGGTGTGTATCTAGCCACGTCTCAAAGAAGTGACCAAGATCTTTGGCTTTTTCTGCGCCTTCACGTGACCCATATCTTGCTAATGCTCTGATACACTCAGATGCAGTTTTAATAACAGTTTCGTCATCATCAAGTCCAGGCTCTTGATCCCCGGTCTTTTCCACGCGAGCTTTCCCTCTTTTCACAATATCCATGTACGTGTCGAATGCTTTAAAAGCCAGGTCAAAGTCTGCCACAGCTAAATGAACTGTGAAGAGATGCCGTAAAATAGGGGTCGAATGGAATGTCTTCGTGGCCGCCCGATACAAAGTTTCCAACACGCCTCTGCTGATGCGCTCTGCTCCACCATCACCTAAATCTTGATCTTTCCAGCCACCGCCACAAAGAATACGCCAGTTTCCCATAACAACATCGACAAAAGCCTCAATTTCCTCGCTAACCTCTTCAGCCTTCGGAAAGTTCACTTCAGACAGCAAAATTGCTTCGTATCTTGATTCCACACGTTGAAGCTCTGTCCTTTGCAAGATTCTCGTCGAAGGTGTTGCGTTCGTTGTTATAAGAGATGTGGTTGGGAATGGTAGGTGTTTCTGCAGGATTTCTGATAGTGTGTTGTAGTATTGTTTCCATACACGTCTTCTTGAAAAGGGGGAGAAAGGAGCGCGGCCACCGGGGGGCGCAAGTTTTTGGTTATCCCAGAATGTTGCCCATCCCCGAAATGCAGCAAGCGTTTCCGTTTCCCGTATTATATTTATCTCGGACTCAATTAGGCAGCTTGAAAGCATGCAGAAACCAGTCAAGTATAGCTCCGTCCATATCTTCAGCTCCTTCCCTTGCGTGTTCTTTAAAGATGACACGGTAAAGATTGGTAAAGTAGACTCGTATGTCTCTAGTGCATCACTAGATGCACCAACCTTGACCTGTGAACTCCCCTTTATGTACGACGCTTTTAGAGCACACACAGTTGTCCATTCGGCTGACTCCCTATTTGTGCCATCCAGCTGTGAAAACTCCATTTCTACGCTTTTCGGAAGCCGTCCAATTGCCTGTTGGTGTTCATCAAGGAGCCAATGTATCCAACCCAAGCAGACTCGGGCCTGGAAATGATCCTCCGCATATGTCCGCTCCTTGTCAATAACTTCCAATAGACGAGGAGCATATTTTGCAAGTTCCGAGGATTCGGCATTTGCTATCGAAGAATTTGCGGTACCAGGTCTGGCAATGGGGGCTCGAGAAATCTGTGTGATAGCATGCTCGGCTTCGGCCGTTATCACTAGACCTATATTTCAAGATTAGCCATCTGCGTCAATCTGTCAAGCTGTGCGATGCTCTTGTTGGGCCAATCTATACATGATCGTGTTGGCGCATGCTTCCTTATTTTACGAAGCAGGTCGGGGATAGCATCCCAATTTCCCTGACATCTAGCTTCATCCAGCTGCTGGATGTACCGTCCACCTTTTGTCTGATCGCGCTGTAGAGCATTATTAGTAACAGTTTAAATTGGAGTTAGAGAGGTATAAAATCGGGTAGCTAGTACTACTTTTAAGCTCATGGTTTGGCCGACTTGAATCCAGGATGATACGCGTCAATCATGAGGATAGCATGAGCGCAATGTAGTGAACAGAAATGAGAGACTATGCAAGAGATACAAGGTACGTTCTGTGAATTATTGAATTGGGTGTCGCCCTCGTAGACGCGAATTGTAGTCTAATATGACAGCTTTCATCAAGCTTGGCACTGGGTTGATGACGGTGACGGTAGTGCCCCACAAATTCCCGCTTCCAACCAATCGTAACAAATTTTCTCAACTTTTCAGCGTTGTCTCAACTACAGCTTCAATATTCCAGAAATAGGTGTATCTGGTGAAATCCGATCCAATTCAAAAGCCAGAATCACAAAGCTGTAGGTGTGAGAATATATTTAAACCCACATACTAAGAAACCTTACATATCGAGAACATTCTAACACTTCACCAGCACTACGCAAAAATTTCAGATTTTCATCGTCTCTCGCTAAGAAAAAGGGGAAGTGAGGAACAAGGGGAAGACTGACATCTGTTGACTAGAATCCTCGCACTGAAGGTACATTTAAAATATTGCCCAATACTTGTTCATCTACTGACATTCACAAGTAGTCACGAGGTAATTCGGGCCTAGCCACCTAAGTAAAGCTCTAAGAGACTACGTACTCTCTTAGACACTTGTCTAATTGATTCTTGAGGTCGAGACGCTTCCCCTACAAGACCAAGGCCATACCCACTTCTTAAATAGCCCGGAGATGTCTCTACCGCCCGAGTTAGGGTGGCTCTGTTCTCAGCTTGCAACTGTAACGACTGATGATCTTCCACGCCATGTTCCTGAGCTTTTACGATTAATTCTTTGCTGCCAAGGTCCCTTGTCAAGTCCCACAGCATCCAAGTCTGCACCCTCTGATTTCACCGTGCCAGTGCACAAGCTGAAAACACAGATATCCAGCCTGTTGAATGGCAAGAGTCCGGAAGGGAGATTTGCTGCAGTTGTATTGATCAAAGGTGCAGTCGAGGTCGGAGGTTGGGAAGTTCTTCAGACGTCTGAACCATGGGTTCGAGGATTGTTGTCGATACTCGTGGTAAGCTCTACCAGTTTTCATTTTGTGTACTTGCTCTATACCTCAACCAATATTTCTATTTTAGGACCGTTATATATGTTTGTGGCTGCTAAATCCAGAGTATTCATGCTAATTTATATGTAGAAGTCGGATACCACTGCCACAAAAGAGTTATGTATCATAACTTTAACCAAGATCTACTGCCTGACTCACCAATATCAAACTCTTATTCGAGAGATCACCACACCAACGTTACCTACGTTCATAACGTCATGTTTAAATTTGTTGTCGTCAAAACTGGCTGTCAATACTGGCTCCATACCGTCTCCTTTGACTGAGGTTATCTTTTGGTCATTTTCAACGCTTTTGCCTCAACATACTACCATTTATCGACCATTTGTCTCTCAAATACGTACCATAGCTAAACCATATTTGGCGCCTACATCCTCAGGTGGATTCGTGTCATCAACCCTTAGAAGAAGCGCGTGTCGTCTTGTAGTTCTACTGCACCAAACTATCGCAAAGAATGCTGGCGGCGAGGAGTGGGGAAAGGCTGTGAGGAACGTTGTAAAGGATATCCATGCCACTGCCGATCAAGTATTCCGCGCCGTCATCGAGACATGGGAGTCCACTGCTGGCTATAATCCTACCGACCCAGATATCAGCCTTGAGCTGTATGGAGGTGGAGAGACTACCGATAGCTTACCATCGTGGAGTGGCGTTGATGCTGGCATACAGAGGATTGTTGGATTGTTCGGACTCCTCGAGGAATACTTCAAACACGAAACGTCCTTACCTGTCTTCATTCCATTAGCAATAATTGTTGATTTGATCGATCGCATCTTAATGATGGTCCTTCCTTCATCGCTTTCTCCCTCAAAAAGGGGACGTCATGAAGAAGCCCTCCGCCTACGTCCTGGTATTGATCGTGAGGAGCGCGATGCGCTGTGGAGTGGCATGCCTCGGGTATACGTTGGCGCGCTACAGCTGATCAATGCTCTTGCAAGCCGATTGCAAGATTCTTTTCTTACGATGGCGCAAGGTTTCTTGGAGCGGGTACTGTGGGTTTTTACCTCTGGCAGAAACGATCCGACCTTCCGGCAACTTTCCTACAGCATCACAGCAAGGTCACTTCTACAGGTCGGCCCAAGCCTAAGCAAGCAAGGATGCACCAATCTGTTAACCCTTATTCAAGCATGCTGCCAAGATCTGCACGATCGTGGCAATGCAGATGCAGACACAAATATCTCTACATCTACATCTGATATTAAAAATGTAAATGGAAAACGGCCATTGTCACACCAGAGCACAGATACCTTCCTTCATGGCTCATCAGGTACAGCTTTACAGGTAGATACAGACGATACAGAACTCATCATTGCTGCCCGTGACTTACTGCCTCTATTCTTCTCGCACCTATCTCAAGAATATCTTAATTCCAGCACTCGTGGATTATTGGAGCGCACAGTCATCCTGTCTAAGCATAGAACAGCTATGTTGGCTAGTATACTAAATCCATGGCTTGGAAAGAGTGGTCGACCATCGACAAGTTTGCTGCCCTATGCAGCCAGGCAATTCTCTGGAGACCTTGAGATCGAAATTTTGCTCAGACCTAGAATGCCCATGGTTCAGATCGAAATATTGCCCGAAGGAGATGTAATGGGAGGTGATGAGGAGGAGGAGGAAGAGGGAGATGAAGCTGTTGAAGATGATGAAGTTTATTCGAGAATGGAGGAAGATACAGTGGCTACTGGTATACCAAGAGATAACGTTGTCGAGGTTTATGCACATTATCCGGGACTCGGTCCTGTCTCTCCTGTCCCAGGGGTATCTACGGCAGTATTTGGCTCTCACGAAATACCGGCAACTTACAAAATCACCGATAGCCTCAAATCCACCTCAGACCTACCCCAGTCCCAAGGAGCCATGCCAATAACAGAAAGCTTTCTTCCCCGAGCTCTCCACGGGGATGACATGGTTGTTGAGTCCCGACTGCACCAAGAATCAGATGATGAAAGTGTTCATCTGGTCATGGAGTTGGATTCCGATTCCGACTAGAACGTGATGAACGGATATCTAGATACCTAATATCAAACATCTGGTCCCTTCAAACCAACATTTAAAGATAGCCATCAGCCCTAATCATACATACATATCCTCAAAGGTTTATAGATACTTGTTCAACCGTTTAATTTGCATCTGTATTGGGTCATATGGATGTAAGGTGTCGTTATATCCCTAGCTTAGAAAACTCTTATGTATTGATTTGAAGAGATAATTTTGATTGTAACGTGTCCAAAACTCGAGTAGTCCGTGATTCAATCAATGATTAACATTGAACATAATTTTGCTGAGCATAATATTTTTATTCACACTGCTCCTAAGCACGCTATTTCCATTCTCACTGCCAAAACTTCTACCCTAACGCACAGCTTATGCAATGCTATATTACGATATGCTAGCTATACAGTCGCCTTGCTATAACAGAACTTGGGTAAATCCATACTGCTAGGATGAGGTTGAGTATTCCTTAATTTAAAGTTCCTCTTGCGTCTCTGTCATCCTAAATACAAGTTAGCTTGGCTATTTCAATATCAAAGAGGCATCAACTTAATGCTTAGCTGAGCCTGTGCTTTACAAAAGGTCGTTTCCACCCTGTGCTCAGATATGACCTCAAGGAACACTATATTTCCATATACGCTGGCCAAAGCAGCCAGACCAACAGTATTTTTTAGGCCATCCAAACTTATCCTATCTCTGGGTAGGGATTCTGTATGATATTATTTACTCCATTTTAGAGGATGAATTGGAATGGTTGGCGCGCTCGTTATTCCTATAAACACTGGCTAAACAGCGCGAATTTAGATAAGCCATCTAAAATTAGGGTAATCTTTTCTTTAGATTCTTCATAAACCCTCTAGCTCTGTAGTTTAAGCTTGATATTCCCATATAGACCAAACTAAGTATATCTGAGTCAACTCTAACTTAGAGCATACTAGTTTTCTCCTTCAACTACTGCCTCTAACATCCATGGGAAATCCAGGACTCTCATATAAAGCCCCCCCCCCAGCAGAAGTTGATTCTCCTCCCCAGCCAACTTTGAGCAATCTGAACGTCTAGTCTAAGTCTACAGATTATCTGACCGTTCAAAACATTCGCTTGAACACACACTTGAAGCACGTTACTTGTTATCGTCAATTTATTGGGATACAACTGCTTTAAAAACATTGGAGTCAAAACTTGTCTTCAAGTTCTTCCCAGAGCAACTGCTCAATAACAGAACAAAACCCACTTTCCTCAAGAAGTTGAGAAATTCTCCTTACCAAACTCGAGATTCAACTGGCTTTGATACTCTCGTAGCAATATGGCCAATTCTCAAACCCCAGGTCGAGATCAACTCCCATTCGTTCCGATGTATGGTCCGACCTTAGATTCTTCATACATTTCAAAAAATACCAACAATACCCCTTGTGTTGATTCTCATCATAATAAAATGGCTCTGCCTTCATATTTACCAGATCAGGCACATAGTCGCGAACGTGCAATGGCACCCGTTCCAACTCCCCAGAACCAAATGGGTAGTTCAAGCTTCGTTTCAATGAACGATATGGAGTATTATCCAGCACCTCCATTGTACCCTGCTCCTGGAAACAAAGTCCCTGTTCTCTGGAATCAAATGGGTCACATAAACAACACAGAGTCTGCTCGAGCACCTCTATTTTATCCAAAAATTGGAAACAATGATAATACTCTCTGGAATCAAATGGATAGTTCAAATCATAATCCCCTGGACAATGTCAATTCTACTCAAGCACCTCCATTTAATCTAGATTTTGAAAACAATGACTTTGATTTCTGGTCTCAAATGGATGGTTCAAATCATAGTCTCGTGGACAATATAAAAGCTACTCAAGAACCTCCATTCTATCTAGATCCTGGAAATAATGGATCTCCTCCCCAATATCCAATCCAGGGCCCGGGGTTCCAGACTCAAAACCAATCCTTTAACACAACAGACAAAGTTGTTGGTTCTCCAAGCTCCACAGAGCCTGCTGCACCAAAGCCTGCACAGAAGATTGCACAGAATACCAATTTCAATATCAGAGAACATACTTTGCGTTCCCCAATTCTTGATTGTGATCAGAACAATCCTGCTCGCCAAGAGATCTTGAATGGCCGTCTACCATCTCTGGGAGCTTGGCAAGACATAATCCAGGTACAAATCAGAACAGATAAAAAGACTGCAGATGTTGAAAAGCTCTTGTGTTCTAGATCAAGATTCTATGATATTAATCAAGAGTTGAACACCCCAGGCAGCATTAAAAAGCCATCGTCTTGGCCTGGCAAGCCAGAGGCGTGGAAAAACCATGTCAAATCTAACTACGCAAGTAGTGGGGATTTGAGTAAAGGCTACTCTTTTTGCAAGATGGTTCTCGAAGGCCCACGGGTCATGCACCAAATGAAACCTCCGAAGCAGAACGAAACTCATACTCCTTTGGAAGATAGTTTCAACATTATCTCTGCTGCGCACTTCGATGGCACAATTGTCAGGAAAGACGGCCAGCATGATACTAGACATCTTGGCAGAGATGCTACATTCAAAAAGATCAAAGAAGTCTCTGACAGCATTCCCAAAAAGTGGGTCACAGCATATCTTCAGAACTGCCCACATCCAACATGTCTCAGTAATCGAGCCAAGGGGGAAGAGACTAAGGCTACAGGACAAAAAGGCGGCCCTGGCTCAAAGAGAAAGGTTCGAGAGATATCAGAAGAAGAAGATCCGGCAACTCCACCTTACGACAAAAATTCTGTGAAGCGCCGCCGTCGTCACCAACCTTCTCAACTCAGTCAAGTCGATAACAATGCCATTCCTGACTATGCGGCTGTTAAGAATCATGAGCAGTACGACCCTTCTGGATTCAACATCGGTGATAACCGTGCAGCCTCTCTTATGGATGGAACCGTCGGAAGGGAATACCAGTATAATGCCTCTGAACCTAGCAAGGAAGACTATAATCTTCATCTGATTGAAGCATTCAACCTGGAATCGGCTCAGGATGAGATATCAATGAATTCTTCAGCTCTTCCCAAAGAAATTCAAAGAGAATCCAGCACTGTACTTGATCCAGCAATTGAGCAACCAGGAGCGAAACCAGTAAATGCTTCTGAGCCTCAAATGGACAATCTCGCCGGCCCGGTCAATTTTAATGGTCCATACGATGACGTTTTCAATAGAGAATTGTTGCAACTTGATGGGGACCAATTTTTTGACTATAATATGTACGGCTGTGAAAAGGTAGAGGGATATTGAGGCCAGAGAGATCAAGTTTGACACGAAAACAAATTGTATTTAGCGAGGTGCTTTTAATATGATGGTTAGAAGCCGGGATGAGAAGGAAGCAAGAAGTATGCTATTATCAGAAAGCTGAGAGTGTAGCTAGATATAAAATAAATGAAAAACATACACCAATGCCTTGGTACGTCACATCAACCTGAGAGTATCGACTTCCACCTTGACAATTAAATGCTTCAGCCCTTAAGGAGCAATGCTTGATCTTTGTTCATACGCGGTAATCTCTTCTTACAGCGTTTTTATTGTTTCTTTGACTGGTGTATTCAATAGTCGTAGGGTGCTACAAGATTTCTCGGCTATATGTCCGATCTCGTCTAATTAAGGGGGATCTCCACTTTTCCACTTCTGGAAATACAACAACACAATTGGCAGGAATAACAAAATCAGTTGCAACAAGACTGAACTAATTTCGTATCTTGAACAAATGGTTGATGACTTGGAGTTATGGAGAGAAGATATATATCGATGAAATTTTAAAGGGAAGAAATTTGCCGGCGCATACATAGCTATTGAGTGTGATGAGTAAGATTTACAAAGAATAAGCAGGCTTTATGCTCGTATCTAGTTAATCATAGAACGCTAGTACAATTAAAGTGCATTATTTATCATCAAAGTGCCAGATTAAACGAAAAACTGTGCATTGCGTCATACTTTAAGATTGTAAAGAATGAGGAGTACTTAATTTATAGAAACATATCAATTAAAAAGAATTATATTTGATTTAACCAAATTTCAGTCTTTCCAAAAAAAAAACCGAAAACCAAAGTTTGTAATCTTTGATGCTCCTGAATGCCCAAATCTTAGATAGCTTTTAAAAGCCTCCCTAGCTTGACAGGTTGACTCGAGCAAGTGTGCTTCCCGTCGGCCGCATCACGTGAGTGTGAAATGTTGAGATAACCTTCATCCCATGCGCCAACAACTCTCATTCCCTCCAACCACCCAAAATGACATCTAAACGCCCATATTCAGCATATAACGAACCCAGCGGCTCGCCGTCAACCACTTTGTCTTCAAAAAAACCTCGCTCAGAGCCAGATATACCGCTTTGGGATATGATAACGCGTCTCCCCACAGAAACTACACACGCGCTTCTCTACAACATATGTACCTCTACGCCCTCCGCCTCCACAATCGTGCAAGCCGCATATAGCGAACATCTCGCGAATCTTGCGCGCAAACCACCCGCGGATTTCGACATACTATCGAAGAACTGTTGGTATGCGCTCAATAGTCAGTACGCGCGATTTTCTGACAGCAAACAATGCGACGCGATTGGAGATGTCATAGGCACTCTCTCTGATGCGCGAGAAGAAGTTTTGAAAGAAGCAGGGGAGGGCGAGAGATGGGAAACACGAAGGAATGGGTTGGACGTTTTACGGAAGATAAGTAAGAGCGTGATGCTATGCGAGTTACAGCAGATACAGCATGAGCTCATGAAGAGTGGGGAGGAGCTAGGTGCTTTTGCGCAGGCGATGATTGAGATCGCTAGTGCGATGAGTGAGGAAGAGAGGGCGAGATATGTGGATGAGGGTTTGTATGAAAAATTGGTGGAATTGCAAACTCACTGTGAATGGGAGACTGATATGGATGGGTTGAGGGAGTTATATGAGATCTTTGATGGGCCTGGTGACGAGGAGGATGAAGTGGAGGGCGAGAAGCAGAACCTTGACACGAATGAGGATTACGACCGATTGGAATTACACGAGGAGTCAGAAGATGCATACGAGGCGGCAGAACAATCTGAGTTTGGGGATGCAGGTGGAGGTGAATACTTTAGAGATCTTCCCGAAGCGGAACCAGTGCTGAAACCGACACCTCGACGCACGAGCGTCTTCAATGTTAATGAGCTAGGATAACTAGACACTAATACTAACCCGAGAAGGAACGTAGAGTTCAATTAGTCTAAGTTTTACTGTGTAGAAGTGATATACTATTCAACTTGCGAGCCTCGGGTATACAATGTATACAATGTATGCTAATTTACACAATTATTAATTCTATGCCTCGCTATCTACTACATCATGACACCTCTTACATAGCTCATCTTCCACGGGAGCGACAAATCTCCAACACCTTGGGCACTTGAAGTCTTTTGGAGGGACGACCCAAGCAGTTCCTTTTCCTCCCAGTACGTCAAATTCCGCAGAATATTTCCAAGCGCCATCTACATCACCATTGATATGTGCAGATGAGACGACGAAGATACTGTCTAGCTCGTCTGCATATCGACCGAACACTTCCAACGCATCGGTAGGAAGGGATAGCACTAAAGAAGATTCCAAAGATGACCCAATCACTTTGTTTTTCCGAGCTTCTTCTTGAGCTGTTTGAATTGCTGTTTTAGCGTTCAAGATCCAAGGGAGGTCGGTCTGAATATTCTCTGAAACATGCAAGTTTCGGGATGTGAGAGGCTCATCGATAGTCTGGTGGAAGGGGTGAGTGAGCTCTTCAACTTTCATCCATTCTGGAAGATGAGCCCATGCTTCGGCCACAAGATTGGGTGTAATCGGCGTCAACATCCTCAGCAGGCCCCTGAAAATCTCTTCTAGGACGCCGCCGCCATCACCAGTGTATAGTCTATCCTTCATAGCTTCAAGATAGAAAGCGGATACGTCAAGGTTGATCCATTTATTAATAGCACTGATACCTTTGTGGAACTCGAAATTATCAAATGCTGTAGCAACTTCAATCATAACCGATTTGAGTTGAAATAGAGCAATCTCATCTAGTTTTGTGATTGGGCCAGTTCTAGCGCTCTGATGCATCGATCCGAGGAGCATCTTGATGATCATCCGGTACTTAAGTAATGCTGCTTGATTGGATTTGAGAACCGACTGTCCAATGATCACGTCGTGGGTATAGTCGCTACCAGCAACCCACAATCGTAGGATATCCGCTCCAAGGTTAGGTGGACCACCTCCTTTTCGATTTGTGGTAGGTGTAGGTAGAAGTGTACCATCCATAATCTGACTCGGCGCAATAGTATTTCCGATAGACTTTGACATTTTCAATCCGTCTTGGTCGAGCGTGAAACCATGGGTGATCAAGGTCTTAAACGGCGCTCCCTCCTTCTTGGCAGCACTCGCATATGTCAGCAAACTTGACTGGAACCAGCCCCTGTGTTGATCAGTGCCTTCACTGTAGACATCAGCCTGCTGGGTAGTTTGAGTCCAACTTGTGCCACTGTCGAACCAGACGTCCATGGTATCTTTCCCTCTGCGATAAGTCCCAGAGAGACCGGGTAACACCCATGCCGGATCATCAACAGGATCAGTCCACCAGGCATCAATACCTCGATCTCGGATCACACTGATGATATGGGCGACAGTGGCATCAGTCAGCACAGCCTTCCCATCCTCGTTATACAACGCTGGAATTGGGACCCCCCAGGCTCGCTGTCGCGAGATGCACCATTCCTTCCTGCCTTTTACGAAGCTCTCGAGTCGGATTTTACCTCCTTCTGGAATGAAACGAACATCGTCCAAAGATTTAAGAGCCTTTTTTTGAGAATTCCCAACATCAGCAAACCACTGTTCTGTAGCTCGTACAATGACGGGGAGCTTTGTCCTCCAATCATAAGGGTATTTGTGCTTGTACTTGTGGATAGCTAGAACATTGTCGCCTAGTAGCTTCAAAACCTCCTCACTACCGCCACCCAGGACTGCCACGCCCTCTAGGATCGAGGGATCATCGGGGAAAGCAGCAGCTGTAAAGCATCCAAGATCATTCACTGGCGCATCAGCAGTGATTCCCAGGCGGGTACATACATCGTAATCATCTTTTCCGTGGCCAGGTGCGCAGTGCACAAGCCCTGTTCCTGATCCCGAGGAAACAAAGTCTGCATGAAACAAAGGTTGAGGTTCCCCCTCTTTGCCCCGTAAAACATTGAAGTACTTTGCTCCATCAAATTCGCTTCCCAGGACAGAATCAATAATAACCTCTACTATATCATCTCCAAAACAAAGGTTTATAACGTGGGCGAGCCTTGATTTAGCTACAACCAAGAGATCATTTCCCCTCTTCACAACTGAGTATTCGAGGTCCTTACTGAATACAATTGCTCTATTCGCCGGTAACGTCCAAGGAGTGGTTGTCCAGATGACTGCGGAAAGCTGGCCAGCATCGCCAACTTTCTGGACTAGGCTATCTGGCAGCATTGTCAGAGGAAACTTGACATAAGCTGCCGTTGACTCGTGCTCCTCATTATATTCCAACTCAGACTCTGCAAGGGCAGTCCTGGAGGAAGGCGACCAGTAGACTGGTCGATAACGCCGAAAAACGAGTCCTTTCTTAACCATCTCCTTGAAAACCTCTAGCTGAGCTAGCTCAAAGCTTTTATCCATTGTCGTCCATGACTTATCCCAATCTGCCATAATTCCCCATTCTTTAAAACCTTTCATCTGTGCTTTTACGGTCTTCGCTGCAAGAGACCGAGCGACGTGTCGCGTTTCGATGGCACTCAGGATATTGATGTCTGCTGACTGGCTTTCGGGTGTATCGCCACTGCGCTTCTTGCGCTGTTGCTCCAGAGCTTTAATCTCAATTGGCAGGCCATGGCAATCCCAACCTGGAACATAGACAACCCGTCTGCCTTGCTGCACCTTTACTCTGCAGATCATATCCTTCAGAATCTTGTTCAGGGCATGACCGACGTGCAGGTCGCCATTGGCGTAGGGCGGTCCATCATGGAGCACAAATGGCTTTTGAGCAGCCCTTTCTCGGGTCTGCCATTCATATAGGTCACCGGTACATCGTTGGAGGTATTTGGGCTGGTCTGAAGGCAGCGGCCGGGGTCTAAATGAAATTAGTAATTTATGAGCATTTGGAAAGAAAATGCGAGTGAGATTTACGGAAATGAAGACTTTGGAAGCTTCAGAGTTGACGACCAGGACTTAGCAGGGCGGACTGGCATGGTCTCTGATCCATGATATTGCTGTTGCTGGCTTTCGTTTACGTTGAAGCTCTCCTTGTGGTTAAACTTTTTTGTGGGGACCGCGGCCTCATTCATTGTCACTCTTGGCATAAGTTGTCACTCATGCAAATCGCGTTGAAGTATTAGAAGTTATTCGCAATTTGACCTCTAGACTAGCTAAGAAAAAATAAATATATAGTTTGATTTTTGTAAAACACTCAAGCGCAGATTTTTGCGAAATGAAGTTTATAGTCGCGATAGATAGACCGTGAGTCAGAATCGGTTTGACTCATTTGCAGCTCATGCAGTCATCCATTCATTCGCTTGGATAATAATGCTAGATATTGATTCGAGGCTGAGAATTAGACTCAAACTCTTGAGATATAGCTATGAAAGTTAAAAGACTTATGATAGCATCGTCTTAGGACTTTTGTCATGAGATTTACTTTTATTCTACTATGCATGACGTTCAAACAGCATCGGGTCTACCAGCTTCACTACTATTGTCTCCCTCAGATCCAGCGTCTATGCTCAATGCTCCCTCATCTTCACTCCTACCTCTAGTTTCTTCGATAGGACGTTTCCGCTTCGACTTGTTCTTTTGAAACTTTCTTACCTCCCTCATAAAATTATCTATATGAACAGCCCCTTCAATTTCCTCATCGCTGTCGAAACTCTTAGAGTCTGGTGTTGTCAGCTTTTCGCCCTGAGCTTGTATTAGGCCTTTCTCCAAAATCTCCACCACTTCATCATCTGTCATGTTATGGCCTTTTCTTAGATGTCTTCTCAGCCCACCCCTGTCTCTAAATCCAATCTCTCCCCGAGGACATCCCTCTACAGGGCAAACCCTTTTGCCTTGGAGCTTAGATCTTCTATTGACTGGAACCGCTTTTTCCAAGGAGAAATCTACGGAACCTGAGCCGTCATCTAACTCTTCGGCCGAGAAATCTGGGATTTCTTCGGGTTTATAAATCGTGTTGAAAGTCGAAGATTTCTTTCCATGTGACGTTTCTGGCATATTTCTCATTACCATACTTTCACCAAATAAATTGGCACATCGTTGGGTCGCTCTTGCAATAACATTGGGCGAGAACCCAACAACAGCAGCCGCTCCAAGAACCTCACTCCAATCCCGTAGCTCCAATTTCCTCCTTCTATATTTGATGAGGTCTTCAGATGTTGCTCGTTTAGCAATCTGCCTTTTTGGTGGTTTCTCTATTGGAGAAGAAGGTGGTTCTGGGGTTCGAGGCTGTGCATATGCTGGAAGGTGCTTCTTCTGTAGCCTAGCGATTCTAACCATAAATTCCTCTTGTGTTTCATTTTCTAGTGGCTCGTATGACTTCAGAGGTCGCCCTCGGTGTGTGCTTTTGGAGCGATGCGGTCTCGCTTCTCGAGGGGGACTACCGTTCGCAACTTTTGGCCGAGACGTGAGATTTGCGAATTTGCGAGGTCTTCCTCGTGCTCTCGCTGAGCCAGCAGATGACGCACGACTGATGCTTCTCGCAGATCGGCTGGCACTTCTCAGGTCTCGACTGACACCCCTCCTGCCCCTGCTGTGGGCCATCTCCTCGGTCCCGTCCTCTGAATTGGCATCGGAGTGATAAACGTAGTCATGACAAGTCTTCCGCGCATAGTGTAACGCCTCGAGAACTTCGTCGACTTTCGAAAGAGTATGCCGAATGGATGGCCGAAGAAGTTTACGCGATCGCTCATCATCTGCAGATACCACTGATCGGAAGGATATGCTTCGTGGTGCTCCAGGGTCACCCTTTACAGCTGGCTCCGAGTTTTCGAGATCTGTATCAAAGCCCCAAGCGTCCTTTTGCTGCTGTATTACGGCCGGGTTTCCAACGATGAGCTCCTCGTCGATGTTCTGAGTTTCCACCTCTTCCTTGACCCATACCTCTCTGCTCTCGAACCTCTCTTTCGCATGCTTAAGCGTCAACCCGACCATGATATCCTCTAACTCCCGACTAGGCCGCACAGGCTCGTCTATTTTAATCGTGTAGATTTCATCTGGGTCGTCCGGCCCAATCCTTTCCCCCGCCCTAGGTACTCTTCCTGGCTTTAACGGCCATGCCGTCCATGATTTCGGGGGCTTCCACTCCCCCCATTCATAGTTTACCCCTGCATCAGCATCTTTTCCAGATTCTAAGTCTACTTTTTGTGCGCGCTTCTTCAATGCAAAGGAGTTGTAGAGATGTATCCCAAGGTCCTGATTTCGTAGAAGGTTTAAAGAAACTGCAAGTCCACGTTCTTGTTCAGTCAAGCTCTGCCATGTCGAGGCAGGGCCTTGCCAGCGATTTGGTCGCGTTTGTGGAGCTGAAGATGATGACGAGTAGCTCGAATTATCGCTTTCGCTTTCCATTGCACTGGTAGCATGTCGTTGGCGTATGTTTGCTCGTCTCGGTATCAGTTTTGAGATGTCTTTTTTGGTCTCGGCTCGGCTATGATTTTTGCCGAAGTATCCGACCCCACCTCTCCTTAAAGTGGTGGTAATCCAGTCTTCCGTTGAAAGTCAGTGGGCTCAATATATAATTCAATTGTTATCCTACTGATAGCTAAAGTTTATGTTTCTCTCTTTTTTATTAAATTTTGCAATTACATTGTAAGCGATTATTAAAATTTACTTTGATAGTCCTATATTCGGTCCATTCCCCTCCCCAAAAGGAAATAACCTCCCAGAGTTAATAATTAATGGAATCAAGAAGAGATACACCAGTTTCAAAGAGTGATATTTTTATTATAACTCATATCTATTTCTATGATGCAATTCCATAGTTTGTGATGCTTTTTCTCCTGTCATTTCCATCTTCTGCTTGAGCATATGACACATCTAAAGTTTTGGTCTGCAGTATCCCCGACTGCAAGATGCCCTTCTCGCTGGTGCTATCTTCATTCCACTCTTTTCCGCTAATTGGATCATGTTCACTGTGCTTCGCTCTACCCATCTCCAAATCTAGGCTAGGAGATGAAGCCTCAACCATGGTCTTCATATGAATTTCCTCGTTGTCGGTATCATCGAATCGCCCATATTGCTGTCGCTTTGGCTTGGTAGTACTTTGGCTTGTGACCAATCCATGCGTGCCTGATGCACCTCCATAACCATAGGCGGAAGGTTTTGTGCTTCCGTCCGAACCAGACAAAAGACTTGGAGCAAGAGTACGGATGAAGAGGCGAAGGGTAGGAAGTGATGCGCATATAATAAGCAGATTTGCCTCCACACAACTAGAGAGCTTAATTAGAAAGTGCTTCATAATCAATGGGCGATTGAGGTAGGGTAAATAAGTATAACTCACATCCATGCATTGACTGGCCCCCCGCCCCAAGTTTGATCTGCATCATCCAGCTTAGTTGCTAGCAGTGCAAGCCGAACACAGGAAGTTATGACAGTTCTGAAATTTCATTAAGGTTAGTTGAGGGGTTATAATATAAGGGTTTAAATGCAACTTACGCGGACCCAACCGTAAACATGAACACCAGCCCAAACTTTTTCGCCTTCGACAGGCGAAGGCCAAATATCATAGGGATAGGTATCAGGATGATCAACACATCTAACACAACGCCTTGGATGGCCTGAAATTCAAAAATTGGTAGGCGGTTGATGCATGTTCCAGCCACAGAAATATCCCACGCTTTTGATATGGGGCTGCATGCAAATACTGAAGCGAAGAATATGGAGATGTTTGCAGATATGTTGAGGAACATAGTGGTGAAGATTGCCCAGTTGTACCATTTGTTTGTGTTTTGTAGTCGGAGGAAGAATGTTAAGATACATGTTTTTGCGAGAGCTGTTGGTACGGTGTACATTATGAAATTGATGAATCCAATGTACTATTAATATAAGCATGACGTGTGAATTGTAATTGGATAAAACTTCTTACCTTGAAGAACTCTCCATAAAGTGATAATGGTATTTCCCATGCATGGACACCATTATAACCCTCAACAAAACTCACTGCGTTTGGCTTAGTTGGTTTGCAATGAAGAACGAAGAAAGTCAAAACTTACTGACGACGATTACTTGGAGAATAACTATAAACACCTATTCCTCACGCCCGAATTAGATATTTGGTTTCTACAGTTTGTATCAAGATGTGACTAAACTTACCCATGCCACCACAAGACAGCCTTTTGCGCACTGTTAGCTGCAGGATCTGCATTTTGAGTTTCCAGAGATCTTCCTACATACCATCGATGAGACCCAGTTTCCTCCGCACAACGCTATTCACATATAAATGCTGTGCTAGAAACAAGAGAGAAAGCGCATTTCCCACACCGACAATCCAATAGGTGGCGATATTGCTCTGTCTCTGCGGGTTATCAAAATCGACTATGTAACCCGGCGGAGCGGGAAGCGCTGTCAACACTCCATTTGTAAGGGACATATCCCAAGAAATGATCAGTAAGATATGCTGATGGTCTAATCTTCATCAAATACTCAACAAGTCTCACTGAATGTTACATACGAAAGAGAGGTTGGGAGACAGAAGTACTCGGGAATACTCTCGGGGGACAGCGATCTCCGTGCTTGAAACAAAATCGTAGATCCCAAGAACCAGGGCGAGAACCCAGAGTATTTGACCATTGACGAATCCATAGAGGAAGAGGTGAAGATCATCAATAATCCACCCCGCGATTTTGCTTGGGTTGATTCGAGTGATAATAAATCTCCACAACTTGGTGTCTATACCCACCACGTCGCGATCAGAGCGTAATGCTATCTTTTGCTCTGCTCCACCATTACCCATCATCATGGAATAATTCTATCTTTAATCAATTTCAATATACAGTGCCCTGTGAGATATGTAGCTAAATTATATGTTAAGTAGATAGATAAAAACACGAACTTATCCTTTACAACTCAGACTTAGAATGACAATCAAGGATCTTGTCAGGCATGCTCAGAATGTACACCATTGCGAAACCCTACCATCTTAACTTCGGATCAAGACCACATTGGGTTGACAAGGCTATTGATATGTAATTTTAGTATCGGTATGCCAAGCTTTGAGGAGTTTGTGGTAGGATGCGTTCGTGCCTGGGCCAGTCAATATCTACCCGGGACCATGTTCGTGGTGGAGAGGTGGAGAAGAAATGATGATGTTGTTAACTAACAACTGCAGTATGACCGATCAGGGGCCGCTATTACTTGTCAGCTTGTTGAACTAGGCACAGAGGACACTGACTGCCGCTGTTAGTGAGAGTGCCCATCATCATGCCACGTGAGGAAATTTTGCGCGGCCTCCAAAAGTTGAAATACTGGGATATTTCCTGGTCACTAGTATTTGAATAGTCAAACTTACGATATACTTCAGCTATCATAAATCAGTGTGGCTTCCACAACCGAACTTTGGGGGAGTGCTAGTAACAAACTAGAAGGGGCATTGATTCAATCTTTTACTGTATTTGAGCTTTTAGAGCTTTTGGTTGCGTTACCTGTATGAAGCTTCTCATATCAGAGAAGGCCGTCAATACTATTTAAATCATCAACATGAAGAATGGAGATTTGACCATGCATTTAAATAGTAGCTATGGCTTCCAGCATCATCGCCACCTACTACCCCATATCCACTTATAGCTGTGGTGTTATTCTTTTGCTAACTACCATCGCGAGCATCGGCAAACTATTTATTATTGGCCCTCTCATCAACAATTCCCATACTCCAGTTCTCCTGAAACACTAGTACTAGATAACAGGGAGCAAGGGTGGAATTAAGATATCGAGAACATCCTAAGGGGATCTCGAGCCGAGATGGCGGAAAGGACTATAGGGTGGGGTTAGATCGAATTTGTCGAGTTTTCAACTTTCCGCACAATCTTACGATCTATGATATTCAAATCACCGGCCACTTCACTAGCTCATTATTTAAGTTGACAAAGAAACTTGTCATGGTGTTTGGAGACACTATCTAGAACGCTATACGCACTAATATGCCATAGCTTGATGATGTAGTGTACAACTCCTCACCCGAAACCAAACATCTACAGCTCACTTGCAATCTAGCCCTTTGATGGGAACATAATTTAGAAAAAACCTCTCCTAAAGTTCCGAGACATCGTCGGAGACATGTCAATTTTCTTAGAACTTTTACGATACTTGGTACAGTACATTTGATCTATGTAAGATAGATTGAGAAGAGTATTCAAATGCATTTCTTCTTTTCCTTCCAAGAATATTACAACGAATGTGTGACCTTATTTAACAAAATTGAAGCTCGAGTTTGGATTTCAAAATACATTTGCTATCAGCAATACTATCTGAATAATCCTGGCGCAATATCATAGAGTGTGTAGTGTTATGAACACCAAGCCTTCATTTTGAAAGCTGGGAAAACTTCCGCCTGCCGCCTCCATAGAGCTTATTACTGTATGAGTGGTAACTTTATCCCCTGACGACCGATGATCCAATTTAATGATCTATAAAAGATCAATATGATAAGAAATAGGAAGACAGTAAGTGATATTGAGTTAGTCATTACGATTAGATATTCTCCAATGAGCATAATATCCCATACCCAACCCCTTAGTTATTCGGCGCTATCCCAGGAAAGCCGACGCTCACTGTATTTGTCCCGCTTTGAATCTCTATGCTCACATATCCATCCCCATCGGACTTTGCTCCGCTACCTCTTGAAGTCTTCTTCTCCCAAACTAGCTCGGTATTAACGTACACTACCGAGCTCGAGTCCCGAACGGGTACAGAGAGTATTCCACTCGTCCCAGCCGGTGCAACAACGTTCAACAAGAAGATTCCGATGTCAGCATTGCTATACCAGAATACCTTCATCGGTCCTTTCGGTGTAGGTACTTCGCCCTTCGCCCATTTTACATCCCCAGGGTGTGGTTTGATGCTCCAAGTGGTGAATCCAGGGCCAGTAGGACGAACACCCAACAAAAAGTTCGTGAGTGCTGGCACAACCCCCGTAGACCAGCCATGAGCCATAGATGTAAAGCCCTCTTCATATGGTAACCCATTCGGCCCAATTCCTTCCCACATCGTGATTCCCGGATCATTGCGGGACATATGGCCATACATTCTCCGAATCTGATCGAGAGCACTGTCAACCTTTCCCGTCAAAAAGCGTGCTTGAATCTCGAAATAGGACATGAATGCATAAACTCGCTGTGAGAAGTCGGTACCGAGAGCGTCGGTATCGTAGAAGGCATTGCCATAAGGTCGTGCCATGTTCTTAGACAAGTAAAACAATGTAGATTCTGCACGGGATTGGTTAGCTACACCGCTGACAATGCTAATGCTGTTTCCATCTTGAGCGTGTTGAGGACAAGGTGTATCTCCACATTGCCCATCGAAATAAACACCGTTGACACTATCCCATCTGTCAGTATTGATGGCATCTGAGACAATTCGAGCGCGGGCGGTCCAACGGGCTTCATCGTCGCGGTGCCCAAGTGCCTTTGCGATTGCGGCAGCATTGTCCAAGGCGAGGACGTAAAGAGCGTTGAAATATGTAACGGCTCCAGTCCTTCCAAGAAATGCGTAGTCTCCGTAACTATCAGAGATTCCGACGCCTTTGGTTATGAGCTGAGTCTTGGGGCTGGTAACTGAGGGATAGAATTTATCGAGAGTATTAACTATTGTGTGATAGTACTTTTCGGCGAAGGCGATGTCTCCAGTATACATTAAAAGATCGTAAGTACATGCTACCCACCAAAGAGGACTACGTAAAGATAAAGTCAGATACTGTGTCAAGAACCAGGTTGACAGCATGTCTGAACGTCACATTTGAGACGCAAATTAATTATAAAAATAACTTACTAGTCTAGTAAAGGCAAAGTATAGTTCCGACTATGCGGTATTATTAGCTTCAATGAATATTGAGTGCTGGCTTGAATAACTTACATGCTAGCTGGAGGTATCCAGCCATCCTCTCTTTGATGCTCGGCCAAGTCGGCTAGAACATTGCGAGCAGCTTCAGGCGCATCATGGCTAATATAAAGAGTCCGACCAGCTACAGCAACATCACCAACATAGGGATCGCGATCTCTTTTGGCTCCGTCAAGAAGTACTAGCTTTCCTAGAATACCAGGACTTGCGGCTTGTCTTGGATCTGTGGAGTTCTCGTCAAGAATGTCCATATTCAAGTCGTTGGTGTATACTGTCAAATAGCGGTTAGCAAGCATTTATCCAAATTACCGCTATTCATGGCTATGGTGGAGTTTGCTACCCCCCCCCAAAATAAGGGCAAACTATGAAAGTTTCTTGTTCGGAATATTTCGTAATGTGACTTTACTTACCACCGTCGTACCACCACCGATTAAGCTGGTCATCCGAACTCTCAAACCATCCAGTAAATGTATCTTTGGTTCCAAGATATGCTGTAAAACTGAGGCTGACGGATTCGATAGCCACCTCACCATATGACGACGTGTACGGGGCATCCGCTGGCAATGCATCCAGATAGATCTTCAAGTAGCGGAAGCCGTGAAGGCCGTCAACACAAACTTGTTTGCCAAACTCACATCCATGGTTATCGGTCCATGTGTAAGGCTTAGACTTGACAGCAATCTCATAATGAGGTAAGCGCTGGCTTCTGAAATTGCATGGGAGTCAACATACCTGATCACTCCCAGGTGTGATTTTTTCAGGCGAACCAGCATCTGCCTAGACGACAATCAACTCCAGTTACTGAAAATTCTATTCTGAATTACCTACATTATCTGATCGTGAGAAATCACTGAAGTTGGTAAGATATCCGTACTGAATAGTTTCTGAGAATGCCAAGCGAATTCCGGGTAGTCCAGGTGTACTATTAGAAGCCCCGGCAAACTTGATAGAAAGATATCCCGCTACATTCTGACCAAAATCAACCACGATCACAGGAGTAGCATCCGTAGGACTAGTTCTAAGAGTCCGTGATATGTTAGACGGTGCTGTGCGAGTGAAAACGGTTGGTCCGTCTCCTGTGACAAGACCCGTGGGATTCGTGACGTTTCCCCTCGTGAAGTCTGAAAGAATCCCGACAGGGTGTATGATATTGGTTTCGGGCGATCTAATGTATTTCTGCCAGTCTGGTTTCCTGAGGAGCTGGCTCTGCCACTGATACGAATCTGCGTCTGGTGCAGGGGCTGCATTGATTCCTACGAAGTAAACAACGAAGGAATGGATGCAGAAAAATGACGGCAGCCACATGACCGGTAAAGTTTAATAGATGGCGATAACAAGCTAAGAATATATTACTGATACAGTAGCTAGCATACTGGTTCACGGAAAGCGCTGGCGGGTGGTAACTTTATAGGCAGATAGAAACCAACATCGAGGAGGAATGGTTTAGCAAGGGAGGTCGATGACCCTTGTTTGCGGGCAATACCATAGCGCGCAGCACATATCTTGGCGATATCCTGGGGAAATCGAACTGTGCTGTGCATTGAATCCCTGGAAGCAATCACAAAGCACGCCGCATGACAGCTTGAGAAGACCATCCTCATTTTGTGTTTGGGATGGCCATAGAGGAAGGCGAGTTGCGAATGGATAGCCAGAGCATGCGCATCGAAATCCCATTTTTACGCTGTCAGGGGCACGCGACAATATCATTCGGCAGCTCGACGAGAAGCAAGCTTATTGGCGCCAACTAGTTGTAAGTTCGGATGGCATTCACGCTGCGGTGTAACATCTGCCGTCTGGCCAAACCGTACGTGCAGAATATATGCAGCATTGAGATTACCTTCCTAGTCTATCCTACACTCTTCATTTACGCATGCACGAGTACCGGTGCTTGGAACACGATACCAGACTTCAGAAAGACGACCCATACGCACTCGGATGACCACCAAGCGATAGATCACTCCCTATCTTAGAAATATGTCACCTGTATGCAAAGCAGAGTACTGTATGTACATGGCACAGATATCTCCATCTATTGGCCCGATGAACAATTAATTTCCTTGTTAACTTCCTTTCTGATCTTGGGTTTTGCAGCGCACCGAAACCGTGCGGAGGATATAATTTCATGACCAGTTTCCTTTTCCGGCTCGTTTCATTTCTGACTTTATTGGGATTTAGAAGGTACAACTACATATAGAGACTTGCAATCTTCAACATATTTTACCTCTATCATTTGTGATCTGTCATAGTCGGCTCGGTTAGTCTTGGATAACCGGAATATTTACCCGAAACCCGACCCTAAGCCGGGGACGACGATATTATTATTATTATTATATATATATATCAAAGCAAGCATCAACTCTAGACTCTCTAATAGCATTCTTACCCTAAAGACTTGAAATAATTCCAACATATACCACCGAACGACTGATAGGGCGTTTGCTTTTTGTATTGTATATACAAGTAAACAAGTTCACTTGAGTTGATTGAGAATGGTTTGAATTCCAGCAGAATCAAATCTGCCTGACCAAATCAATCCAATATTGATGTAACCTGCAGCACCAAAACAGCCATATCAAAGAAGCTTAACCAGAAATCATAATCCTGATATGGCATATCGAAACGATCGTAACCCCAATATAGTGAGGCTGAAAGCCACCACCCCACTATTCAACGATGAACAACCACGGACCAGACGCCACGAAACAGCCCAAAGTCAGGCTTCACGAATTCATAAGTACCTCAAGATGTCGCTCAGCCGGTTCTGGTTCCATTTCCACGGCCTGGAGTTCATGTACAAAGTATTCTATAGTCTGAACAAAGCGTCCTAAGCGGTGTTTGATCCCGATGTCCTTATACTATTGCAGTTCTTGTGCGGACACAATTCCCCTACACAAGCCTCGAATAAACTGCATCGACTGTCGATTCCATAATGTTTGCGCTAATTGCTATGTCCTGAGTGTCTATACAGGGCAGCATGTTCGAGCGCATACCACGCGGGTGATCCCAAAGAGTGGAAAGGTGCTGCCACCGCCACTGCCGGCAAGACATTCATCTACTACAATTCCACAGTCCCAACCTCAGGGAAGGCCGGAAGTGGGCAGGAGACCTGTAGGAGGGCCGCAAATTCAACAGCAAACGCCACAGTATGCCTCTCAACCGGTACCATTGCCGTATAGTCACCCTACGGGAAATCCTAATAGGATGTCGTACATACCACCACAGCCCGTACCATCCCCAGCTACCGAGGGTACTTGGAATCAAGGAGGGCCTTCAAACAGGATATCACAAAACATTCAGCTGGCCCATCAACCAGGACCACCACTTGTATATTCCCAAGAGGGATATAATACAGCCTTGGGCTCACGACAGCCATTGCAGTATATACCTCCACCTCCACAAGGTACACCCCCAAATGCAGTGGGAGTACACGGTTGGGATCAGGCGGGGCCTTCACATCAAATTCAGCAATACACTCTGCAACCCACGGCGCCACCGCAACAAACTACACCTCCACCCATAGTCGGAACTTCAGTTGGGAATGTGGAACAAATACCCCAATATGAATCTCAACCTACACCACCACCAGCGCAAACTACACCATCTGCTGCAACAGAACAGGTCTATAAACCGCATCAATATGCACCACATGTTATAAAGGGAGCAGCAAACGAAAACATCTCAGCAACGACCCAGGAAGCCGCTCAAGTGCCAACACAATTTACTTCAGCAGGGCAAGAGCCAAATCTTGTTCAAGATCTACCCAATAGTAATACGCAAAAGATGACAAATACAAATCCCGCAAATTCTCAGCCGTCACAAGCTATACCTCTAGTAGCAACAGCCGAGCCTCCAGAAAATACAAAAAACCAAGGGACTCTATCCGTGGCGAGGACAGAATCAATTTATGGAACTCCTCAACCAGGTGCTCTCACTACTTCAGGGACCCCCATCTATAATCAGACCCACCAACATGCTACTCCACAAACCGCGAGGGAAGAGCCTAAATATACTGTACCTCAGCCAGAACGACTCGGAACCACGGCAAATGTCGATAGGCGGCTTCCTCGGGCTACACTGCCAATAATAAATCCAGATCCATTACCAACTACAACCTCATGGAGTCCGATATTTGAAGGCTGTGTACCTTCAGCCACTGGAGCCGCATTTCTTAACACAGTGTTTGATTGTCTTGATGTAGAGAGGAAAGGACTGATAACACCAGAGCAATGGTCAGCCTTCAATGATGTTCAAGGATACGAGCTTCACGAGGACCCCTGTAAGTGTGGAGTATATGATTTGATCGTGATCAGTATTAATATGCATAATCAGGGAAACAATTCAATGTACCACAATTTGGGCATAATGGCGAGGACCTTGCAGACTACGAATTTCGCGCAGTTCTCAAAAACTTTTCTATCGACCACGTCCTCAAGAAACGTGTCACTGCACCAAACAACGATATGAAAAGTTTCCTCAGTGGAATTCCAGGCCTAAGCAGCAGTTTTGCCAACCTCATGTCACAGCATAAATCCAGCTCGCTTCTAGATCCGCCAGCGTCAGGAGGGATGCCCCTCCTCACCCGCAGTGGCTTTTTAGACATAACCACAATCGAAATGCTTGGTGAACCTTCTACCGCTTGGCGGAATTTCAATAGGATAGCGAGACATTACAACATATGGCGAGAATGGGGAGATTGTCCTCGAGAAATGTTTCCAGACGAGACGCCCAAGCCTGTGAGAGAGCGAATCACTCGCGCCACAGCGGTTGGCAAGAGACGGGCAGAAGAGGTAATTGAAGCTGCTCGAGTCCAGGCCGAGATTCAAGCGCAAGGTCGGGAGGCTGCATTGAGAATAACAGATCCCGCGGGGACAAGATATGTCTACAGGTATTGAGTTCATCAAAGCGTTGACTATGTGCACAACCTCAATAATGTGTGTTTTTGTAAGTTTGCAATATTGGTGACCATGAAATATTTTCTTATCTGTTTTCTACTCAAAAATCATATTACCATTATCATAGATGTAAGCCCCGGGCTTAATAAAGCCCACATCCTCCTCCTTAGGAGCTAGCGCAAAGCTTACACGATCCAAGCATCCAAAATACCCCCATGAAATTTTTTTCAAAACTCTGTATCACCAAGCACAAGCCTATCTAACATAGTTATATATGTTGATTTACTGAACTTATTTCCGAAATCTGGTATTGGAGAGTTTCGTTGGCTGCTTCTTCTCCTGGGGGGGCTTGGCATCTTACCTCCCCCTGAATTAAGCGAGTATCAAATACAGGATTACATACGCAGGTCGTGCTTCTAGGGATAGATTTACTCAGCTAGAAAGTGTTTGTATCCAATATAGACATTTAATACGATCAAAACAATGGGACCTCAAGCAGATCGTAAAATCTCAAAAAGACAAAAAGAAAACCTCCCCTTCAAAAAACCCAACCATCTCACTTTTGACTCTCCCATAACCCACCCTCTAACCACTCCTGCATCCTTACTAACCAAAACATCCGGCGTATCAAACTCCACCAAGCTCCCCGCTTCCAACACTGCAATCTTGTCAAAATCCAGCACCGTATCCAATTTATGCACCACCGCGATGACAATCTTGCCAGCCACTCCTCTCTAATGACCTCCTTCAATTAAGAAAGAAAGAAAGAAAGTGGTGCTCTAAAGACATTGTCAGCAGCCTATCCTGAGGTCTAGATATACAATAACTCACCCCATAATTGTATTTAGTAGTCTTTTGTGCCAGTATACACCAGAAGCTTGCATGATAACACAATACGCATAGCTGAAACGAAACACAATTAAAAGAATTCGTTGCGTGATCACAAGGAATAGAACTTACTAGACGCTAATTGCTCCTAGTGTCTCTCCCGTAATCGCTAATCCTAGATAGATATCATAGAACATCGTAGTTCGGTCTCCTGGATGCTTATTGTCTGCTTCGGCCCATAGTTTAATCCGATATTCTATATAATATCAGTTATGAGTTCATGAAATACAGAAATGGGAGCTTACGGGGAAAGTAAATACAAAACTCAGATGATACAACCAAGAATAAGATAAATAGACAGTGTGGAGCACCGAATGACTTGATGTACATGCTGTAGAGAGCTACATTGCCAGTCTTACGTTTGGGATCGTCCGCCCGAGGAGCCTCTGCGCTGTCTCCTGGGGTGCTTTCCTTTTTAGGCGCCTCAGAATCATCTCCTTCCGACTCTCCTTTCTCGGCTTGCTCTTTCACGAGTAGGCTATGGACATAACCATCTTTCAGATCTAAGTTTTGAAAAGGTGCCTTGCTCAATGATGGTCCCATCTTCTCGTAGATGGCGGACTTTGAATTCTTTTAGCATGGGACCTCTCATACTTGGATATCAACATTACCCTTATGGGTGCCTGCTGTCGGAACATTCCTCGTTGCCCAAACACATTTTCCCACGCGAGTTCTTCTGTCGCGCAGTCCAAGCTACTGAGAATATCATCAACTACTGCAACTGGTTGGCGAGAATAGATAGCACGCGCAAACGCCTTCCAAATCAGCGTCTAATTTCGGATGATATTGAACAGCACTTACTACTCGTGCTTTTTGTCCTCCCCACAATGAGATTCCCTTGCTGCCAATTACACTCAGCCCACCCATTTGTAGGCTCTGCAAGTCTTTATCTAGAGCGTACGCATTAATGACGGTCGCATACCATTGTGCTTCCAGGGTAGATTGTCCCAGAGTGTTGTTTTGAATTGTATCATTTACCAACCAGGGTTCTTGTCCACAATAGGCAGATGCTCTGATACTGCGAGAGATTGAGTCTGTACTGGTAGGTAGCTCTCCTATGAGACCTTGCAATAGTGTCGATTTTCTAGCTCTAACTTTTCTAATCGCCATAGTGAGACTTGACTTGATGATGGAGACAAATTGTGGTTAATGGGTACTCCTCCTTTTCTTTCATGCTGAATGACACGTCTTTCGCTAAAATAATCTTCTGAGATTCTTAGCCGGATCCAAGGGGTTGGGATGAGGCAATTAGCTCAATTTCAGACCCCGAGCGTGGACTTTGTTAGTTAACCAAATATGCTGTAGATGAACCGTCGATATCTTGTACTGGTGTATCTTCTTCCAACATAAATTTCTGTATTCGTGCTGCGCATGCCAGAGACATTGACAATGGAGGGAACGCAGAAAACAGTGTAACTAATGGATTAGTTAGGAGGCTAATTAGAGGCAATGCAGTAAAGGTGCTTGCAACTGAGAGGGTTCCATTCTTAGACCGACCCAGAGCTAAAAAAATGCTCCAAACATTACTGCTGGGGTCAAATATCTTGTGAGGAGTGCTACATTTAAATAATCAGTTCCATGATTTGCCAGATTGGTAGTGTTCAAGAATAGAACAAGCAGTCAGCTATCCAAGCTTTATTACCCGAGATCAACTAAGCTAAAATAATAGCCTTCTTTTCATTTATATAAAGCTTTGGTTTTATATAAGGTATTATTTTTAATAGTTAATTTAATACTCGGCCAGATAAGATTAATGATATTAAGACGCGAGTTGATCTTGCAAAGGATAATACATATAATTTTATTTCGGGAGACTATATTTAAATATTACTAGAGATAATCCAGAGACAAATCGTGAATGTTTATATCAAGACATTAAAGAAGATTTGGCAAATAGCTATTAGGTTCGTTTTGCTAAGATTTCTGCTTATGTTCTTAGAACGTCACATTAATCTTCGAACGGAATTGAAAACAGAATTTGGGGTAAAAAACAATGCTGAGAAAAATGATATAGAAGCACTGGCAACAAACAGGTAATGGAATTGAAGTTAAGTGAAGTGCCGGTTGATGTCTTGATGGCGTGCCTGCGTGTCGTCCTGATGTATACGAAATTTCACTTTCAATCATCATATTCTGTGAATCTTATCTGTATCTTGTACGTACAAGGGTAATTCCTTTTCAATATTATTGCAGGTACCATCACATCGTCCGCTTCACAATATGAAGCTGAATACTATCTGTACCTCTCCAATATAGAAAGGAGAAATTAGCGATGTTTCCACGCTAATTATAGAAGTTGGATTATATAAGCAGCTTAATGCAGATGTTATTTATGTATGAAAAGCTTGCCCCTCCATCAGTGTCTATATATCTTCCGTTCTTTTGAGGCCCAGGGCGAGGCGATACCCTATTTCAAATTCTCACCACCAAACTCTATCCCTCCTTCCACTGCCCCGTCTGCTCCCAATAAAACTGCCACGTACCTCGCTCCCTCCGTCGTACTCAGGTTCTTCCACTTATGCATAGCAGCCCTCTGCACAACTACATCTCCCTTCCTCACTACCCTCTTCTCTCCCCCATCTAGACATAGCTCCAACTCGCCTTCAAGCACCACAATATAATCTACTGTCTGCGTCCGATGCCAAAACCCTTCTTCCTGCTCCGGATTAGGCCCGAAATCTAGATAGGTGATGAAGCTGCCGCCTGCGACAGGGAATTGGTATGGAGGGCCAGAGGAGGCGATGGCAAGGTGGTGGGCAAGGTCCGCGTCGTGGGTTAGGGTAAATGAGGGCGGTGTAGAGTAGACGTAAGACAGTGATGTCGTGGTGCCTAGGGCTTGCGATATTGGTGGGGTAACGGATAGGAAGGATGAGGTTTTAGCCTCCGAATCTGAATTCTTTGTAATATGGACATTGAGGGAAGGGGATTCGATTGCCATCTTGATTAATTTTGCTTGGCTTGAATTGGCCTCTGTAATTGATAAGATATTAGATTTGAAAGAACGACCGGAAAGGTTTATTTTTACTCCTTGAGTATGGGCAACCCAGACTTTATATAATCTATGAAATCTCCAGGTCGTTCCCCACGCATTTGCAGTGAGCGGTTCAATTGCAAGTCCTTAACCATTCTAGGTGGAGGATAGCAAGCTTTGAGGAATATGGTTGTATCACGCTAGTCTAATTTCAGGGTTATTTGGGCGAGCTCGCTAGCTCTACATGCTGGATATGGTGATTTATAAGCTGTGAAATTATCCCAAAACATGGTATTATGTGCGAACTTCTACCTTAATCTCTATCTCCAATTTCCAAACTCGCGTCTGTTTGTAACCCTAACTATTCCTAATTCTTAATACCGAACGTTCATGCTATGGGAGCGCTGAGTAAAGGATGCGGATCCTGCAAAAGAAGGAAGGTCAAATGTGATAAAACTAATCCACAATGCACTCGGTGCCGTACGGCGGGCATTGAATGCACCGGCTTCACACCACGATTGAGATTTGTGGATGAGAACCCCCGTATCCGACGCTCCATGGAAGTATCCCATGCACAGTCTCACGAATTCTCAACAATCGCAAGGAGTTCTCACTTGGTCTTTCACTCGAGTCGAATTCGCCAGTCTCGGCCCCTTAGTGATGCTCCTTTCTTAGCAAATACTTTACCTTTGACGGCATTCAAGGATGACATATTCATATCTTATATATTGTCTAAGTTATTTGAAGGAGAGAATCGATATCCATTAAATGCTGCAGATGAATCTCGGTGTGGCCTACCGACCGATTGGATTCTCGAGCTGGTCAATACTCCTCAAAAGCCGCGCCACAAGTCGTGGGATGCTTTGGCTGCGATTGCTTTTGGACAAGCTCACAACAGCTATGATGTGATAACCAACGCACTCAGACTATATGGACAAGCTTTGTCGGAGCTTCGTAATAAGCTTTCAAATCTCGATGATCAACGGAGTGACAGTACATTGGCGTCTATAACTGCTCTTTACATGTGTGAAGTAGGCAATAAACTCATTGCGCTATAGAAAGATATTAACGAGTGCAGATACTACTATCTAAGACAGAGAATGGTTGGATGTTACACGCAGATGGTCTTGGACGGCTTTTGGAGTGGCGAGGTCCGTGGCAGCAAAAACCCTCTGCCAGGAAAAGCATCTTCCTCGAACACCGTATTATGCTGGTAAGAAATGTCTCCTTTCGGCAAGCTTAACATTCTGAAATAGTACAGGTCGCAAAGTCAATCATTTCTCGTCAAAGCACGTTTCTTTGTGATCCAATTTGGAAAACCGTGCCTTGGGAAGATGACCCAACATCAAAATCGGCTATTGATTATCTGGTCGACATCGGGACAGACATTGCTGAATACCTTTGTCAAATCAAGACATACGAGAGCGGGAACAGAAACAAGGAGCTTGAATATTCTCAGCTTAAAACCTATGTCGCTGCTTCTCTCAAAGAGTTGAATACTTGGTGGCGCCAGTGGGAGGCAGAGCATGCACAACGTGCTACAGAGAGAATTTCACGTCAGGCAACCAGCAAGCCACTCTTTCCCACACTTCTAGAATATGATACGCTGTGGACAGCGTTTACGGTTTGTATTTACGACGCAATACGAATCTTACTATTACAGTTATGGAATATGCCCCAGCTACTTCTTAGTTCAATCCAACCAAGCGATCCAGGTGTTGTTCTTGATGTGCCAAATAGAACGGCTCTTCTTGGTATAACATCTGATACTAAAGGACTTGCCTGTGAGATTCTGCGGTCTCTAGAATATTGCTATGGGAAGTCCCGACGCTTTATATATACATTCAGCTTCTTGTTTATTCAAGACGTAGCATACGGATGTTTTGATCAGGGCTCAAAAGAAGCTATATGGGTTTCTGGACACGGCTGGGCTAAGCTTACAAATTTTGAAGATATTGAAGACGCGAACTTGTTAAAGAGACTGTTGCCTTTAGGTCATATCAAAGCCAAGAACGGTAGTTTAGATAAATTAAGGCCCAGTGGCTAGTATAATAATTTCGATTCCTAATCTCTAGTTCTTAATGTCATGCGGCTTACGCAGCAGAATAATAATCTCTAATACGCTAAACTATGTTGCCACTCCTACTAACCTCGGTCTAGCACGCACGGAAACAGGCACCGATCCGTAATATGTTTTCTCGACCCCGACTGATTTCCCTTCGTAAACCCGGAATAGGGTTTTATTTAAAACATTTGATAATATTAAATAATATAGATATAAGCCGTTAAAAGTTCACGGCTCGCGAATATATTACTTTATAATCCTTTTCAAAGGGATTAAAATCACATGTTAATATATTGAAAAGATAAATAATATTAGAAATAACTAAAGTATTACCAACGATATCTTCAAAGGTCCGCCTCTCCCATATTTCCATACTACAATAGTCTCCAGTTTGATCACCATCCGCTGTACTTCCAATGTACGCAGTTAGATCCCCAAGAATAGAGTCCATTTTCTGAAGAGTGCTCTGCCGATGTTGCAGAACCTGCTTGATTGAACGAGGGAGTGAGACATCGTTTGGCTCATTAACGTTTACAACCTGGTCCTCTGTTCACTTGTTAGTAGGCATCAAACTGAATTAATGCAAAGTACTTACCATGGCTGTTTAGCTTTGTGATAATAATAGACAGCAGTGGTAAGATCCCCTGCTCGATCATGGGTCCAGGGCTGCTGGTAGATGATACAGACGCAAAATCTTTGGTTGTGATAGCAGGATCTGCGATAGCAGCTATACTGGTAGATAGCGCCAAAGAGTTAGATGCATTAGCGTTTACAACTAACCCAGGATCGTCGTATTCGTCGACAGTATGCGATGCTGTTGATTGTGGTGGTGCAGTTGTTTTCCCAGACCTGGTTCGAGAGGATGCTGTTATTGGTCCAGTTGTTTTTCTGGGCCTGGTTCGAGAGGGAGGATATTGATAGTGCATTTGCTTTCCTGGACCTGGTTTGTGTTATTGTGAAGGTTGCGTGGGAGGTTGTGGATCTTGGGAGATAGAAGGAAAGTTTAAGAAGGGAAGATGAAAGCTCGAGTTTAGAGGATGGGCAACGACGTGACTTTGTACCTTTTGGAATCCAAGGGGCAGTACACCTGGTCGCTTGAGATTCCCACCTCGGTCCTGTCTCTAGGCTGGTATTGGTTGAGAGCTGCGAGATCAAGGTGGCACCTTGCTCGGTTAGCGTGCATGCGATCGCCTCGGTATGCGGTTTCCGAGAATCGACTGCATCTACTACGTGGACATACTTACTAGCTAGTGCGTAGGACGTAGTACATCGACTTTAATTTCAACAAACCGCTGTCGATTTGCAACCTGCCATTCAGCAGTATCTAAGCAAGGCTGCACAGGAGACCTTTGTATTTGAGACACACGAGGAGAATCGAGGGGTTGAAGAGAAGAACCCATTTTCCTTGTCAAATAGGACGACTATAAAACACCAGCTTATCAGCATAGAGGGTTCTATGATGCTAATCACATGACTAAAAGCTATGTAAAAGTGTGAGCAGATCGGACTTAAAAGATTATCGTCGACAACGTACCCCTTAAAAGCTCGCTTAAGATTTTGGCCCCTGAAAAGGTGTTCGGTTGGACCGGTACCTCGTCCAAGGCAGATTCGGTCAACATGCAAAGTGATGCAATGCGATCACTTAAAAAGCGTCGGTGACAAGGTGGAGAGTGTTGTGCTCTTGCAGCTGAGAATATCCTCATTCGTACAATAGGCGGTGCAGCTGACCAGCAGTGACTGCTACGAATCTATTAGGACTAGGTCGGTATCGTGGTTAGCTTTACATCTGCGGCCATAGACGAAAGAGGTTGAAAAGAATTGCTGACGGTGGGTTGTGTGGGATTTAAGCTCAGGGTCGTTGAAATATTAGTGAAGTTCTATGCATGCTACTTCAGTAAACACTGCCCAGTTAGTGAGCTTTCTTGTCAACACGAGGATCTCTGAGGGTGCTTTTTGACGTGTCTAGGGAATGCCCAACGAACGCGATGTATATGTTCCATCTTTCCCCTCTCTCCTTTCTTATCACTTCTTGTTCGTTGACTTGATTCTTAAACTTTGTTTCCTGAAGGACGCTCTATGCCTACTGCTATCAAGCTAGATCACCGGAGACCCATCACGTACGAGTCGGCACTGAACAAAGACGCAAATATCATCAGTCAAGCAGCATACCTTGAGGCATGGGAAACTATTACACACGAGAGAATCAAGGACTCAATTAGGGAAATGCCACAAAGATGTAAAGCAGTGATTAAAGCTCAAGGGGCGTATACAAAATACTAGAGAAATTGAGTAAAGCGGTATTGCTAAGTATCTTGATAACATGGGTGTATGCACGGGCTAGACATCCCGATTAGTTTAGGCATGTACGAGTAATACTTTTAGAGTTCAAGGTAACTCGGCCGATTTTCCGTCTTCACCTTTTTCAAAATTCGGCCGAATATTTCCGATATTTTGATTTGATTCAAATGTTATTTTGCATGTATTAATAAATAAAATTGCATGCCGCCTTATGTAGCGCGATGAAGATTAAAAGAAAAAAAATTCTTACCTTTCAAACCAAATCTCACTATAGCAGACTCCTCACTATAGCAGACTCGTATGTTTCCAACCTTAAGCTCGGTACGCTTCTTGTAAATTCAGACTCTTTTGGAGACCTTATATTTCACCTCCTTAACCAAGAGCTTGAGGACGACCCTATTCTCTACGCCTCGTAGGACAAGCTCCTCTGTCTTAAGGTCGGCATTAAATTCAATAATTTTGCAAGGTTTCAAATATGCTATTATCGATCAAGCAATAAACAATCTCACTTCTCTTGATTACTTTATCTTTGATATTTCCAATTGTGCAAATAACCTCCCTTTTGGCCTTGTTATTATTATGCTTTGCGTCACGTGTATTGCCTTACATAAAACGGCATACAAGCTTAACTATTAAGACATATAAAATAATCTTTAAGAAAAGTCAAAGCGTCGGAAATATTCAGCAGATTTGAAAAAACATTACGACCGAAACTCGGCCGAATTGAAGTTTACCCTAAAGTTGAAAAGTGTAATAGCGTAGGCAATGTCTCACCGGAAGAAGGGATAAGTTGTCGCGTCCCATGCTCAATTCCTACAGCTTTAATATTCAACTCTCCTATCGTTCACTTCGATTTCAACCCTAGTCTCATACACAGAAATGTCTACTCCACCTCCGATTTTCCCAAGCTACACCAAGACATGGCATACCAAGCCAGCGCCATCTATTGATCCCACGCAGCCCAAACTCTCCGCGAAAGGAAAATCTGTAAGTCTCCCTCTCGAATGTAATATGTAAAAATGAAGCTAAGTAAGTCTCAGATCATCATAACCGGCGGTGGGACAGGCATCGGTAAACAAATCGCCCTCTCATTCGCACTCGCTGGCGCATCCAACATCGGCATCCTAGGACGCAGAGAAGATGTTCTCCTCTCCGCTCAAAAGTTTATCCTCGCCGCCCCTCACGCTCCAGAGCTCAAGGTATCCTACGCCGTAGCTGATACGGCCGACAGAGCTTCGCTTGACAATGCATTTAAGAAAATGCATGATAGGTTTGGAAACCTCGATATTCTCGTCGCGAATGCAGGATATTGTAACAATCCCATGAGTATCCTAGATGCAGATACGGATAACTGGTGGAACCACCTTGAAGTTAACGTTCGGGGTACCTTTAATACCACCCGGGCTTTCGTGCCATTCTCGCGATCCGAAGAGGTCGATGGGAAGACATCCAGTAAAGCCACGATCCTGAACATCTCAAGCGGAGTAGGCCATTTACCAGCCACCGAGCAGTTGCAAGGTATGTCCGCGTATGCAGTATCTAAGATCGCAGCGGCGAAGATGATTGAGTATCTCGGGAGTGAGGTCCCGGGTTTGAGGGTTGTGAATGTGCAGCCGGGGGCTATTGTTAGCGATATGGGCTCGTTGGACGAGAGGAGTTTTCTGTATGATGACCGTATGTTTGAAGCCTGTCCCTGGTTCTACTTGTGAGGTTAACATGAATGATAGCTAAGCTGCCGGGAAATTTTTGCGTGTGGCTTGCGAGCCCTGAAGCTGCGTTTCTGCATGGT
>Ga0247734_1000117_pt1 | contig 71039 bp, 56 predicted proteins | sample UWRJL103311B2_FD_180933 | JGI IMG/M metagenome (GOLD analysis project Ga0247734, IMG submission 180933) | Plant litter microbial communities from Arlington Agricultural Research Station in Wisconsin, United States - UWRJ-L103-311B-2 | ecosystem: Environmental > Terrestrial > Plant litter >... | reverse complement strand
TCTCTCGTCAGCGGGAGGCGAATTCTACAGCGTTACAACCTGCTGTCAACCGCCTTTTTCACCGCTGTCGATTTGACTGTCAAACCGAAGCATTCCTTGCTGCTTACTTCGTCCAACTACTTGATTAACAAGAAGTTTTCCGTTTCGTCTGCGCCGGAAGTGGGGCGAATTATAGACAGATCCTGAGGGCCGTCAACACCTAATTCTGCTTTTCGATCAGACTACGGTCTTTCGCTTGTAGATACGGGGGATTCGCCTAGCAATTGCAGGGATTCGCAGGATGAGTAATAAGGCTCCGATCACTGCATACAGGGACCATTCCTTTAAGTCTGCCCGAACAATCCAAAGGAAGTGCAGCAAACCCAAGCCTAAAATCAGATAGCTAAGCCTGTGCAGCTTCTTCCAGCGCGCTCCCAGCCGTCGCTGACTGTATCGATTGGACGTCACCGCCAGCGCAACCAAACACAAAAATGCCAAGCTACCGACAATGATGTACGGCCGCTTTACCAGTTCAACACCCAGCTGCCCCCAATCCAGCCCCAGAATAAAAAATGCGTACCCGGTCATATGCATCAGTACGTAGGTAAAACACCAAAGACCTAACTGACGCCGCACTACGATCCAGTCCGGCCATCCCGTCAGGCGCTGAAGGGGCGTCATTGCCAAAGTGATTAAAAGCAGGATCAACGTTCCCAGCCCCAATCGGTCCACCAAGACCTTTCCGGGATCCGGGCCCAACGCAAAGATCCACGCCTGATACACCCACAAAACAGGCGCAACGCAACACGCCAAAAACACTGCTAGCCGCCAAACCAGAAAACGCATCAATAATTTTTCCGCAAATCCAGTCCCGTATAGAGCGCTGCAACCTGCTCCCCATACCCGTTAAACATTTCCGTTTGCCGCACATTCGGACTAAAGAGGCCACTCGGCAGGCGACGCTCTCGCGCCTGCGTCCAGCGAGGATGATCGACCGTCGGGTTCACGTTCGCATAGAAGCCGTACTCATTCGCCGCAATACTTTGCCAGGTGGTTTTGGGTTGTTCGCTCACCAGACTGATGCGCACGATGGATTTCACACTTTTAAATCCATATTTCCACGGTACGACCAAACGCAGCGGCGCCCCGTTCTGGTTAGGCAACTCGCGACCATACATACCGACGGCGAGTATGGCTAACGGGTTCATCGCCTCATCCAGACGCAAGCCTTCGACGTAAGGCCAATCAATCAAAGCAAAGCCTGAGCGCTGCCCCGGCATAGACTTCGGGTCCTGGAGCGTTTCGAAGCGGATGTATTTAGCGTTTGAAGTAGGCTCAACCTGTTTGAGCAGTTCGGAAATCGGAAAGCCCATCCAGGGAATAACCATTGACCAGGCTTCCACACAACGTAGCCGATAGATCCGCTCCTCCAGTTGGTAGGGCTTCATGAAGTCCTCGAGCGCGTAACGGCCGGGCTTACCCACCTCACCATCGATCACCACACTCCATGGCTCAGTTTTCAGGGCCCCAGAATTTTGCGCCGGATCGCCCTTATCGGTACCAAACTCGTAGAAATTGTTGTAGTGGGTGGCGTCCTTGAATGGAGTGATCGCTTCGTTATTGACGTTGACAGCTTGCCATTTGGTAGACGCTAGCTTGTCCTTGAACCATTGAGGCGCAGCGCCAGGCTCAACGTCAGCATACTGAGACGGGTCGGCAGCATTCGCCCAGCGCGGCAATGCGCTGACAGCCAGGCCGGTGACGGAAGCACCAAGCAAGGCACGTCGAGAGAGATAGATAGATTCAGGCGTGACGTCCGTCTCTTTACAGTCGGACGTTGAGGGCAATTTGATCAGCATGAGGACTCCGCAACTAAAGGGGACTGATACACCAATAGACTGCGGAGTATGCGGGAAATTGAGTCGGTGTTTTTATTTCTGCCGACGCAAACGAAGCAGGTATTGAATCGGGCCGGATGCTGCATAAGCGAGGAAAATCAGCAGCAGGATGCGCGGAGGATCACTGAACACCACGGCGAATACTAATACCACCGCGAGAATCGCAACAAACGGTACGCGCCCCTTCAAGTCCAGCTCCTTGAAGCTGTTGTATTTGATGTTGCTGACCATCAGCATCCCTGCAGCCGCCACCAGAAGTGCGACCAGAAAGGACATTTTCGACCCCTGAATGCCGAAGTCGCTGAACGCCCAGACCGTACCGGCAACCACACCTGCTGCGGCAGGACTGGCCAGGCCGATGAAGTAGCGCTTGTCAGCTTTGCCTACCTGGGTATTGAAGCGTGCAAGGCGCAATGCCGCGCCTGCTACATAGATGAAGGCGACCATCCAGCCGACCTTACCCATGTCACCCAAAGCCCAACCGAAAGCCAGCAACGCCGGAGCCACACCGAAAGCAACCATGTCCGACAGAGAATCATACTCAGCACCGAACGCGCTTTGAGTATTGGTCATGCGGGCAACGCGGCCATCCAGACCGTCAAGCACCATGGCCACGAATATAGCGATGGCAGCAAACGCGAAGTATTTACTGGCGCCAGCCGGATCGCCCGCACTCAACGCGCTTTGCGCACTCATCGAGCTGATGATCGCGTAAAAACCGGCAAACAGGTTGGCAGTGGTAAACAGGTTCGGCAGCAGATAGATACCGCGATGGCGGACCTTGCGCCCCTCGTCATCGTGTCCCTCTTCAATATGCTCATCGATCGGTAACAGGCTTTCGGCGTCAGAGGCCTTGTTTGGCTCTTCGGGACGTTCGCTCATAAACAATACCTTGCAGCTGTGAATTTTTGACAAGTGCTTGCGACGCGACGTCGGCAAACGATGCAGCTTTATACCAGATGAGCCCCCATAACGAAAAAACGCGACCCCAGGGTCGCGTTTTTCTGCAGGGCTTCAAACGCCCCGCGCCAGAACCAGACTCAGTTCTTGGCTTTGTCGACGATCTTGTTCGCCGCGATCCAAGGCATCATCGAACGCAGTTGCTCGCCGATGATTTCGATGCCGTGGGACGCGTTGTTGCGACGCTTGGCGGTCATCGAAGGGTAACCGGTTGCGCCTTCGGAGATGAACATCTTGGCGTATTCGCCGTCCTGGATGCGCTTCAAAGCGTTGCGCATGGCCTGACGAGATTCAGCGTTAATGACTTCAGGGCCAGTCACGTACTCGCCGTATTCGGCGTTGTTGGAGATCGAGTAGTTCATGTTGGCAATACCGCCTTCGTACATGAGGTCAACGATCAACTTGAGTTCGTGCAAGCATTCGAAGTAAGCCATTTCTGGCGCGTAGCCGGCTTCAACCAGAGTTTCGAAACCAGCTTTGACCAGCTCGACAGTACCGCCGCACAGTACGGCTTGTTCGCCGAACAGATCGGTTTCGGTTTCGTCTTTGAACGTGGTTTCGATGATGCCGGTACGGCCGCCACCGACGCCCGAAGCGTAGGACAATGCAACGTTTTTGGCGTTGCCCGAGGCGTCCTGATAGATCGCGATCAGATCAGGAATACCGCCGCCTTTCACGAACTCGGTACGCACGGTATGGCCGGGTGCTTTCGGCGCGATCATGATCACGTCGAGGTCAGCGCGCGGCACCACCTGGTTGTAGTGGATCGCGAAGCCGTGGGAGAAAGCCAGGGTTGCGCCCTTCTTCAGGTTCGGCTCGACTTCGTTTTTGTACAGCGCAGACTGGAACTCGTCCGGGGTCAGGATCATGACCAGGTCAGCAGCAGCAACAGCGGAAGCAACGTCAGTGACTTTCAGGCCGTGGGCTTCAGCCTTGGCGACAGTGGCAGAACCCTTGCGCAGGCCAACGGTGACATCAACACCGGAATCTTTCAGGTTGCACGCTTGGGCGTGGCCTTGGGAGCCGTAACCGATGATGGCAACTTTTTTGCCCTGGATGATCGAAAGGTCGCAGTCTTTGTCGTAATAAACTTTCATGAAATACCCCTGTTATCTTGGCCGTTCAGGCCATTCGCTAAATTGAGTTAGATGCTCAGCACTTTGTCGCCGCGGGCAATGCCCGTAACGCCGCTGCGTACTGTTTCCAGGATGGCGGCAGTGCCGATGGCCTGAATGAAGCTGTCGAGCTTGTCGCTCGTACCGGTCAGCTGCACGGTATAGACGCTGGCGGACACATCGACGATCTGGCCACGGAAAATATCCGTGGTGCGCTTGATCTCGGCACGTTGAGCGCCTGTGGCTTTCACCTTTATCAGCATCAGCTCACGCTCGATGTGCGCGCTTTCCGACAAATCGACCAGCTTGACCACTTCCACCAGCTTGTTGAGATTCTTGGTGATCTGCTCGATCACCTCATCGTGTCCAACAGTGGTCAACGTCAAACGCGACAAGGTCGGGTCTTCGGTTGGCGCCACGGTCAGGCTTTCGATGTTGTAGTTGCGCTGCGAAAACAGGCCCACCACACGAGACAGCGCACCCGGTTCGTTTTCCAGTAACAGCGAAATAATGTGCCGCATGATTAAGTCCGCTCCGTCTTGCTCAGCCACATATCGCGCATGGAGCCGTCTTTGATCTGCATCGGATAAACATGCTCGGAGACATCGACCTGGATATCCATGAACACCAGTCGATCGGTCATGGCAAAGGCCTCTTCCATCTTCGGCTTGAGGTCTTTCAAATCAGTGATCTTCATGCCCACGTGCCCATACGCCTCGACCAGCTTCACGAAGTCAGGCAGCGATTCCATGTAGGAGTGCGAGTGACGACCGCTGTAGCTCATGTCCTGCCATTGACGGACCATGCCGAGCACGCCGTTGTTGAGCAGGATGATCTTGACCGGCAAGCCGTACTGCAAGCAGGTCGACAGCTCCTGAATGTTCATCTGGATACTGCCTTCACCCGTGACGCAAGCCACGTGAGCTTCCGGGAAGCTCAGCTTGACGCCCATTGCCGCCGGGAAACCGAAGCCCATGGTGCCTAGGCCGCCGGAGTTGATCCAGCGATTGGGTTTGTTGAAGCGATAGTACTGAGCGGCAAACATCTGGTGCTGGCCCACGTCGGAAGTGACATAGGCATCGCCCTTGGTCACTTCACACAAGGTCTCGATCACGGTTTGCGGCTTGATGACACTGCCGTCGCCATGGTTGTACGGGAACATCTCCCGATCACCGCGCCACTCTTCGATCTGCTTCCACCAACTGGCCACCGAATCTTTGTTCGGGGTTTCACCCATCTCTTTCAACGTAGCGACCATTTCGGTCAGCACGCTCTCTACCGGACCCACGATCGGTACATCGGCCTTGATAGTCTTGGAGATCGAAGCCGGGTCGATGTCGATGTGAATCACTTTGGCGTTAGGGCAAAACTTCGCAGCACCATTGATGACGCGGTCATCGAAGCGCGCGCCCACAGCCAGAATCACATCGGCGTGGTGCATCGTAAGATTCGCGGTGTAGCTGCCATGCATGCCGAGCATCCCGACGAACTGGCGATCTGAACCCGGGTAGCAACCCAGCCCCATCAGGGTGTTGGTCACTGGAGCGTTCAGCGCTTGAGCCAGCTCGGTCAACGGCGCAGAACCGTTGCCCATGATCACGCCGCCACCGGCATAAATGATCGGACGTTTGGCGGCCAGCAACATTTCCACGGCCTTGCGGATCTGCCCCGAATGCCCGCGAACGGCCGGGCTGTAGGAGCGCAGCTTGGCTTTCTTGGGAAAGACGTATTCGAACTTCTCGGCCGGATTGGTCATGTCCTTCGGAATATCGACGACCACCGGACCAGGACGACCGGATTGCGCCAGGTAGAAGGCTTTCTTCAGAACTTCCGGGATTTCCGACGGATGCTTGATCATAAAGCTGTGCTTCACGATCGGCCGGGAGATACCGATCATGTCGGTCTCCTGGAACGCATCGGTGCCGACCAGTGTGCTCGCGACCTGACCGGACAAGACCACCATCGGGATGGAGTCCATGTAGGCCGTGGCAATGCCGGTGATCGCGTTGGTGGCGCCCGGACCGGATGTCACCAACACCACACCTGCCCTGCCGGTGGCGCGCGCATAACCGTCAGCCATGTGAGTAGCAGCCTGTTCATGACGAACGAGGATGTGGCTCAGTGCCGGTTCTTTATACAGCGCATCGTAAATATGCAGGAGGGCACCGCCTGGGTACCCATAGATGTGCTCAACGCCTTCGTCACGCAAAAAGCGGACGACCATTTCAGCGCCAGATAAAAGCTCCACGTTGTTCACCTCTAAAACGCCAGAATACCGTCCACACATGGGGAGACGGGTCTTAATAGGTTTACTGCAAAGCAGAGCATGAGCGACGGTGGTCGCCGACTACGTCAGCACTGACTGAGCAAGTATTGGGATCCCCCCATAAGTGTTTCGGGGCTTTCCCACCCAGCGCGAGGTAACGCGTTGCGGGTGTAACAGGTCGGCGCGGGTGTGCGCCTCATGATCTACCGAGATGGCCTGCTTCTGGCAGTCCTTCTACAGCGAACTTTGGATTGTTGTGATTCGACCCTCGCAAGTCAAGTCATCCGTGAGCTTTCTTCTGTGCAAGCGCATGAAATAGCGCCCAATGGCAGCCGCTGAACAACGCTTGTGATAGCGTGGCCGGGCATCGTTATCGACATCAAGATCAAGGAAGCAGTATGCGCTGGATGATTTTTGCGGCCGCTCTGGCAATGGCCGCCAGCCCACTTTCACAAGCAGCCCAAATCTACAAATGGGTCGACGCCGAGGGTGTGACGCACTTCGACGCCCAGCCGCCGGTGGGCCAGCAAGTGCAGCAGATCGATACGCAAAAGCCTGTGCCACCTGCTCCCCGCGAATCACAACCTCTGCCGGACCCCGATGGCGAACAACGGGCCGTCGACACCAAGGTAAAAAAGCAGGTCGCTCAGCAGGAAGCCAGGCGCACCGAATATTGCAGCACCGCGCGGACCAATCTGGCGCAAATTCAGAACAACCCACGGGTGCGCGAAGAAGTGAACGGTGAACTCAGGCGCTTCACAGAAGAGGAGCGCCAGACTCGCATCACTGAGCTCAAACAAGCCATCACCGAGAACTGCCTGTGAGCGTCAGCTCGCTTCGGTAATCAACTGATCGAATTGCGCCAGCAGCGATAGCAGGGTTCGGATCTCGCCAAGCCGGCTGGCGTAAACCATCTCCGCCATTTCGAGAATCCCCGAAGCGTTTGGCAGCGCCAGGTCCTGCTCCAGAATGGTCTTCATGCGCGGCAGAAATATCCATTGCAGCCACTGATCGAAATCCAGCGTGTCGACGCAAAACGGCTCGCGACTGGATAAATCCTCATCGCTCGGCGGGACTGCTTTCCACAGGCCCAGCACGCGAAGCTCGCGCTCGATCAATAGCAGCTGTTCAGCAATTTGCGGAAACCGTTTATCCATCAGAGGCTGACCTTGGCTTTCTGACGCGCAAGCGCTGCGCCTGAGGCATCACCCTGCTTCTCGCGGGATTGAGCAATCAGGTTCCACAGACTGGCCTGCAAGCTGGCACGGCCATTGGCATACGTCAGGCCGCGACGAGCCAACTGCTCGGCCTGAGCCGCATCGCCTTGCGCCAGACGAACCTGAGCCAGACGATAAAGTACCTGCGGCTCACGAGGCGCGACACGCTGCGCACGCTCAAGGCTTGACGAAGCACCATTGAGGTCGCCACTGCTCTGCTGCTTCTGAGCTGTCGTCAGCAGTGCCAGTACCGGACCATCCAATTGCTCATCAGCAGACAAACCGCCCGAAGACGGGATACCGCTAGGCGCAGTAGGGGCCGGCGCGCTGTAGGTGTTATTTGCTGGAGCCGGCATGTTGTAGGTCGTGCCAGCCGGGGCCTGATTCACCGGCGAGGTGTCGATAGGCGCGGTATTGATTGGCGCCGTGTTAATCGGCGGGGTAAACGACTGAATCGGCGCGGCGCTGGTGGTCGCGCCACCGCCCGGCACCATGACGACCACACCCGAATCTTCGGTAATCGTCTGCGCCTGCGCGCGGGGCTGCGCGGCTGCTGGATAGGTGTTGTTACGAGTCGCAGAAACGCGCTCGCCGTTGGATACACGCGAGCCGGAGTCAACCACCGGAATCGCGCTGCGCGTCTGACTGGCGCAACCGTTGAGCAAAGCCAGAGCCGTTAAAGCTGGAATCCACCACTTGTTCACTTCACACCCTCTTTGCTTAGTTCAACCAGCCTTTGACCCAATCCATCACCTCAGCGGGCGCAGAGTTGCCGCCACACGCAGGACCGGGCTGAGGCTCACTGCCGCGAATATACGGCATCTGTACAGCGTTCGGGCATCCGGCGTCACTGCCCTGCCCGGTACTGGCATCAACCCAGGCCTGCACCACATTGTCCGGCAGCGCCATGTCCAGCGTCAGGGGATCGGCTTTCTTCATGAAGCTGGTCCAGACCTGCAATGCCCCGGTAGCACCGGTGAACGGTGTCTTGCCGTTATCGTCGCGGCCCAGCCAGACGACGGCCAGCAAGTCCTGACTGAAGCCTGCGAACCAGCTGTCGCGAGAATCGTTGGTCGTGCCGGACTTGCCCGCCAGATTGAGATTAGCCGATAACGTGTTGTAGACCGACTTGCCCGTCCCTTCGCGCATTACCCGCTGCATAGCGTTTTGAAGCAAATAGATCGAGCCCGGATCGAAACGCTGTTGAATCTGAAACGGATAGCGCTTGAGTGGCTCGCCCTCGGCGGTCAGTACGCTGCGAATCCCGCGCATCGGCGTATTGAAGCCGCCGTTGGCGATGGTCTGATACATGACGGCGACTTCCATCGGGCTAAGCGCGCCGGCCCCCAACAACATCGACGGGTAAGTCGGCCACTCGCGCGTGACGCCTAGCTTGTTCAGCGTTTTGAACACTGTTGGCACGCCCAGGTCCAGACCCAGCTTGGCGCTGGACAGGTTGTAGGAATGCGCCAGGCCCTGATACAGGAAAATATTGCCGTGGGCCTTGTGATCGAAATTCTGGGGTTTCCAGACCTGACCGTCGGCCCCCTTGACCGAGAATGGCTCGTCCGCCACCCAACTGGTCAGTGTGTATTTGCTCGGTTGTTCCAGTGCAGTCAGATAGATCGCCGGCTTGACCAGAGAACCTATGGGCCGCACGGCATCGATGGCGCGGTTGAATCCGGCAAAACCGGCCTGACGACTGCCGATCAGCGCCTGAACTTCACCGGTTTCAGGGTTGGTCACGACCATCGCCCCTTCCATTTCTTCAGATCCCTTGCGGCCTGCGAGACGGGCAAAGGTTTCCTTCATGGCCGATTCTGATTTCATCTGCAGGATCGGGTCGAAGCTGGTGAAGATCCGCAGGCCTTCTTCGGTCAAATCTTCGTCGCGATAGTCTTCGCGCAGCTGACGCTTGACCAGATCCAGGAAGCCCGGGAAGGAGCTGTCTGCCAGAGAGCCGGTTTTAGTGACGCCCAGCGGCATCTTCTTGGCCGCCGCGACCGCTTCCGGCGTCGCCACGCCCTGCTGTTCAAGGAGGTCGAGGACAAGATTGCGTCGCTCAAGGGATCGCTCCGGATTGCGACGGGGGTTGTAGTAAGACGGACCTTTGACCAGCCCGACCAGCAACGCCACTTGATGCAGCTTCAGCTCCGACAAGGGTTGGCTGAAGAAGTACTGGCTGGCCAGGCCAAAGCCATGAACAGCCCGCTGGCCGTCCTGACCGACAAACACCTCGTTGAGGTACGCCTCCAGAATTTCCTGCTTGCTGTAATGGATCTCCAGCAGGATCGCCATCATCGCCTCGGTCAGTTTGCGAGTGAGGCTTCGCTCATTGGTCAGGTAGAAGTTTTTGACCAGTTGCTGAGTCAGTGTGCTGCCGCCCTGGCGCATCTGCCCCGCCGATGCGTTGACCCAGAAGGCGCGGGCAATCGACTTCGGTGAGACGCCAAAGTGATGATAGAAATCCCGATCTTCCACTGTTACCAGCGTGTCGAGCAGGTAAGGCGGGGCCTGATCGAGCTTGATCAGGATGCGGTCTTCAAGGTTCTTCGGGTACAGACCGCCAATGAGCAACGGCTCCAGGCGCGCAACGGCAAGCTTGGCGCCGTTGGCGGACGTCAGATCGGCAACGTAGTCGCCCGAGAAACGCACGCGAATCTGTTGAGCCGCGTCGGCCCCCTCATAAAACTGGAAGCCGCGGGTATTGAGGTCCACGGTATTGCCGTTGACCGCCGCAGCGCCGGGACCATTGGCGACGCCTTCGCGGCGATAGCCCAAGGCATCCAGCTCAATGAGGAAATCGTCTCGGGACAGTTTTTGTCCGACGAACAACTCAAGCGGGCGCGCATAAACCTTGGCCGGGATCGTCCAGCGCTTGCCGGAGAACTTCTCCTGCACGATCGAATCCAGGTAGACGGCAAAGCAGGCGAGGATCACCAGACCGACGAGACTGAGCTTCAAGGCCCAGCCCAGCACGGAGCGCAGGCGACTATTGGTGGGTTTTTGGGGCTTCTTGGGGGTGCGGGTTCGAGTCATGGCGGCGGATTATACGCACTTTCAAGGTGATCGGCAGACCACCCTCACAGCGGTTTGCAGCAATGCGCCGAGCGGCCATAATGGCCCTCTTTTTAGCCGTCCGTTTGCGACTATTACTCTTTGAAGGATCGCCCGTGAGCCAGTCCCTGATCGCCGCCCTGCAGAACCCCGCCCTGTTCTCTCACCCGATCGAGCGTTTCCAGGTCATCGAGACGCACATCTCGTGGGTTCTACTCACCGGCCCCTACGTATATAAAATGAAAAAGCCGGCTAACTTCGGCTTTCTGGACTTCACCAGTCTTTCGGCGCGCGAGCATTTCTGTCACGAAGAGCTGCGGCTGAACCAACGCCTGACCCAGGATTTGTATCTGGAAGTGTTGCCCGTCACAGGCACTGTTGATGCTCCACAGTTGGGAGGCTCGGGAGAGGCGATCGAATACGTGCTGAAGATGCGTCAGTTCCCTCAGGAAGGACTACTCAGCACGCTTCAAGCCAATGGCGAGCTGACCACAGGCCAGATTGACGAGTTGGCCAGCCAGATCGCCGAGTTTCATATCAATGCCCCGCGCGTACCACTCGATCACCCCTTGGGCACGCCAGAAGCAGTAATGGCGCCGGTCACTCAAAACTTTGAGCAGATTCGCCCATTTCTTACCGAAAAGGCTGACCTCATTCAACTAGAAGCCCTACAAGCCTGGGCTGACGCTAACTTCGAGCGCCTCAAACCACTGCTGATGCAGCGCAAGACCGACGGCTTCATTCGCGAGTGCCATGGTGACATCCATCTGGGCAACGCCACTTTGATCGATGGCAAGGTCGTGATCTTCGATTGCATCGAGTTCAACGAGCCGTTCCGCATGACCGATGTCTACGCGGACATCGCGTTCCTGGCGATGGACCTTGAAGATCGCGGGCTGAAAGTCCACTCGCGTCGTTTGATCAGCCAGTATCTGGAAATCACCGCAGACTACGCCGGCCTTGAGCTACTGAACTTCTACAAGGCCTATCGTGCGCTGGTCCGCGCGAAAGTTTCGCTCTTCAGCCTGTCTCCGGACGCCGATGCCGTGCAGCGCGGCACCACCATGCGCCAGTACCGCAACTACGCCAACCTGGCTGAAAGCTACAGTGCCATTCCATCGCAATTTCTGGCGATTACCCATGGCGTTTCCGCAGTCGGCAAAAGCCACGTTGCCATGCGCTTGGTAGAGGCACTGGGCGCGATTCGCCTGCGTTCGGACGTCGAGCGCAAGCGTATGTTTGCCGACCGAGAAGACCTTTACGCCAACGAAGTCAGCGTCGCGACGTATCAACGTCTTCACCAATTGGCCGATGTCGTGTTGCACGCAGGTTTCCCTGTGGTGATAGACGCAACGTACCTGAAACACTCCCAGCGCGAAGGGGCTGCGAAAGTGGCCGAAGCGACCGGCGCACCGTTCTTGATTCTGGATTGCTCCGCACCGCAGGCCGTGATCGAGGGATGGCTGAAGCAACGTCAGGCGATCAATGAAGATCCCTCCGACGCGACGCTGGTTGTTATCCAGTCTCAACAAGCCACCCGTGAGCCATTGACTGCTGAAGAAGTGCTAAGCAGCAAGCACGTTGAGACCAATGTCAGCTCAGATCTGGACAGTTTGGTGGCCCATATTCGCCAGCGTCTTCCAGGGCTATAACCGGGGCCTTCGACCGGCAGTCGCGTCGTGAAGCCCGCTCCTTCACGATGCGACGGTAGTAGCATTATAGTGGCGTCAAAATTCCAACAATGGAGACGCCCCCATGAGCCATCCCACCAGGCTTGATTCCCCCCTTTATGCGTTGCTGCACAAGGACGATATCGCGGGCTTCAATCTCCAGCGTCCCAAAACCGGGACAGTCGATATGGCAGCAGGTGACTTTCGCGGGCTGGACCTGCGCGAGCTCAATGCAGCGAACATCGACTTTACCGATGCCTACTTTCGCTCAGCAGACTTGCGCGGCGTTGACCTGCGCCACTCATTACTCGAAGGCGCCAGCATCGCCCATGCGCAGATATCGGGCACCTACTTCCCCGCTGAGCTCAGTGCCGATGAGATCTTGATGTCCGTCAACTTCGGGACCCGCCTGCGCTATCGCACCCGCTGAACGGCGCCAGCGAATTGCATCCTGGGCCCAGGCCTTATTGGCTTGGCCTTCATTAGGCTCGCCACATTGCCATCAGCTTTCGCTGACCGCCCGGCGCCTGTACCGCCTGACGGGTTAGCGATACGCGCCGGCATTTCCTACACTCAAACCAGGCTTGGTCAAGCAGTCGATCACCAGCCATCGTGTGTCAAAGGAGCAACAGCTTGCATGGAGGCAACATGGACGATGAACTGCAACAAATGAAAAACCTGGGCAAAACCTCAGTTCAATGGCTGCATGCAGCGGGCATTCATAGCACTGCCGACCTGCGCCGACTCGGGGCCGTCAAGGCGTATCGCGCGGTGAAGACACGAGGCTTCAACGTATCGAAAACGCTTTTGTATGCCATCGAAGGAGCCCTGCAGGACCGACACTGGAATACCCTTTCCATCGAAAGAAAAAAGGCCCTGAAACGGGAAATCGATATTGTGAATCCGTCTAGGCTCGACAGCTTTGGAAAATAGTTCTGCACTGACTGTTGACTTACAAATGAGAATCACTATGATTATCACATCCAGTCGCGAGACTGGACGATGACTTGAAAGACTCCTTGGTTCGGACTTTCAGATTATCTCCTCATCAGGCTAATCACGGTTTTTGACCCGGCACTTTGCCGGGTCTTTTTTTGCCTGAAACAAACGCCCGCCAAGCGGCAGTTCACTTCTCATTCACACAAGCCCAGGTGCCGCTGAAGCTCGTCCAGCAAGCTTGCGGCACCGATACGCAACCGCCCTGGCTGCAACCAGAGCGGGCCAAACCGGGCCCGCGCCATGTCCAGATAAATCTTCGCCTCGGCCAGCGTCCTCACCCCGCCAGAGGCCTTGAACCCTATTTGCCCGCCCACCTCGGCAATCGCCTCGATCATGATGCGTGCCGCTTGCGGTGTGGTATTGACAGGGACTTTGCCGGTGCTGGTCTTGATGAACGCAGGCCCGACCTGAATGACCTGCCGGCATACATCATGGGTAATCTGCGGATCTCTCAACACGCCGGTTTCCAGCGTCACGGTAAGCGCAGCGCGGCTGCGGCACACCGCTTTACAGGCGGCGACCATTTCCGGCCCGGCCGTTTTATTACCGGCCAGTTGTGCACGAAACGGGTACACCAGATCAATCTCATCAGCTCCGGCCAACAGCGCGGCCTGGGTCTCGGACTCAACTGACTGAACACTGCCCGTGCCACCTGGGAAGTTAATGGCAGCGACCACTTTGATATCCCGTGCGTGCCAACTGTCCAGCGTCCGCCGCGCCAGTCCGGCAAAACGGGACGCTACGCACACCGCAGCGACGGGCCCAAAGGGCGTCATCGCACGCTGACACAGCATAATGATCCGCTCCGCCGTGTCGTCATTGTTCAGTGACGTCAACTCAAGCAAACCGATGATTTGCCGCGCCGCATCTTCGTTGCTGTCGCTCATTGCATCTCCCTGAAATGCTGCTGATCAAGGACGAACCATAAACGACCACAGAAGGGGGTGAGGCGACCGGCGATGACAAAGGACGGGGACGACGCAATTGCAGGAATCGTCCTTAGGAAATTTCCTGCAATATCCGACTCAAACGCGTCGTTCAGGCCAACTCAGCGAGCAATGATCAGCGGATGACCACGCTCCGGATGGGATTGCACCAGCACTTCGAGCCCGAACACCGCCTTGAGCGTATCGGGCACCAGCACGGTTTGAGGCGGCCCCAAAACCACTGGCAATCCACCGTCCAGCAGCAGTAAACGGTCGCAATAACGGGCCGCGAGGTTCAAATCATGCAGGATGACCAGCACCGCGCCGCCGCGATTGGCAAATTGGCGAACGGCCTGCAGGGTGGTGTGCTGATGCAGCGGATCGAGCATTGAAGTCGGTTCGTCCAATAGCAGCGATTGGCCGCGCTCCCCTGGCCATAACTGCGCCAGTACCCGGGCCAGGTGCACCCGCTGTCGCTCGCCGCCGGATAACGCCAAATAGCTGCGATCAAGCAGATGCGTGACGTCGGCTGCATCGAGTGCCGCGCCAATGATCTGCGCATCACGTTGTTGCCCCGTGTTGTGAGGCAATCGCCCCATTGCCACGACATCCTGCACCTTGAACGCGAAACTGAGCGTGGAGCTTTGCGGCAGCACGGCAAGGCGTTGCGCTCGGTGCGCCGCGCTCCACCGTTCAAGGGGCTTATCATCCAGCCACACTTGGCTGCTTTTCAATTCGCCACACAATGCACCGAGTAACGTGCTTTTACCTGCGCCGTTTGGTCCCAGCACTCCGAGCATTTCGCCCGGTTGCAGGCCCAGGCTGATACCACTCAACACCACCTTGGCGCCTCGTTCAATTCGCAGGTGCTCTGCTCGCAGCATCAGGTGCGCCCCCTGACCAGCAAAAAGAGAAAGAACGGTGCGCCAAGAAAGGCTGTGACAATACCGATGGGCAACTCGGCGGGTGCCAGCACCATTCGGGCGAAGATGTCGGCACACAACAGCAAAGTAGCCCCTGCCAGCGCAGAGGCCGGCAACACCACGCGATGATCCGGTCCCACCAGCAAGCGCATCAGATGCGGCACCATCAAACCGATGAAACCGATCAGCCCCGCAGCCGCGACTGCTGCGCCGACTCCCAGGGCAATGCACAAAATCAGTTCACGCTTGAGACGCTCGACGTCGACGCCCAGATGCCGTGCTTCCGACTCGCCCAGCAGAAGCGCATTGAGTGCCTTGGCTCTTTGGGGCAACCAGGCGATGACCATCGCACACACAATCAGTAGCGGCCAAAGACGCGCGTAACTGGCGCCGTTTAGCGTGCCCAGGTTCCAAAACGTCAGCGTGCGCAAAGTCGCGTCATCCGCCAGATAGGTGAACAGACCGATGATTGATCCGGCCAGCGCCGTCATCGCAACGCCCGCCAGCAGCATGATCGCGACACTGATCTGCCCGTCCCGGCGCCCGAGCCGATAAACCAATGCCGTCACGCCAAGCCCGCCTGCAAATGCACAAGCCGACAGCAGATAAGGAGCGAAGACCTCAGGAAGCCCGCCGACCGAGGCGCCAGCCACAATCGCTATCGCAGCCCCCAGGGCCGCACCGCTGGACACCCCGACCAACCCCGGATCAGCGAGAGGATTGCGAAACAGCCCTTGCATCGCCACCCCGGCCAGCGCCAGCACCGCACCGACGGCCAACCCGAGCAAGGTCCGTGGCAGACGAATTTGTCCAAGGATCAGTTCAGCCTGCTGCAGGTGGTCACCGGCCACCGAAAGCCCCATCAAACGCAGGGACGCGCGTAACAGATCTACAAGGGGCAACCGGACCGGTCCCAGCGCCAGTGAAAGCCAGAAAGCCACGAAACAGGCAAGTGAAAGGCCGATGAATAATGTTCTCGGCCGTAATTGGCTGCTCATTCGGCTGACGCCAACCCTGTGAACGAAAGCCCGATCAGCATGGCGGTCAGTTTGACGGTAAGGTGCATCGGCGGAAGTCCTGTCAAAAAAGAGATGGCATTGAGTCAAGATGACACGACAAAGTGAGCCCCGGTTTTGGCCCGGAAGTGCCAAACTATGCGGCGAGCAACCCTCCATTTATTTGATGATCGTTACGATTTACGCGTCAAGCGTTTAGGAGACCCGCCTGAAATTCCTGTGCGAAAGCAGTGATGTTCCTGAAGGACAAAGCCGTGGCCTGGAGCTGGCCGGCGTTCAACTGCTGGCGGTGCGACGGGCCGGACAGGTCTTCATCTATAAGAACCGCTGCCCCCATCGAGGCGTCGCTCTGGAGTGGTTGCCCGATCAGTTCCTGGACAGCAGCGCGAGCCTGATCCAGTGCGCCACCCACGGCGCGCTGTTTCTCATCGAAGATGGGGAATGCGTTGCCGGGCCCTGCGCAGGGAAATCCCTGACCGCCATCGTCTGTCGGGAAGATGCGCAGGGCATTTGGATCAAGCCACCGGTTGAGGACTGACCGACGCCGGGTGGCCCAGATGAACCTCCAGACGCCGGTCGATCCGCACTTCGTCGGGTGTCAATTGCACGCCATACGCCAGCACCTCAACGCCCGCCGCAACGGCATCACGCAGCGCATGGGCGTAGGCCGCATCTATTTCTTCCGCGGGACGTACCGCCTCGATGCCGGTCAGGTTGACGCAGTACAGCAGTACCGCGCGAACGCCATCTCTGGCTAACGCCGCAAGCTCGCGTAAATGCTTGGCTCCACGCTGAGTCACGGCGTCGGGGAAGGCTGCAACCGCTGACCCATCAAAACCCAAGGTAACGCTTTTGACCTCCAGAAACAGCGGGCCATCCGGATAATCCAGGCGAAAGTCGACACGGCTGTTTTCCACCCCGTAGGCCACTTCACGCTTGAGCGCAGTGAATCCGCTCAGTTCGGTAATAACCCCTGCCAGCAAAGCCTCTTCAACCAGCCTGTTTGCTCGACCGGTGTTGACACAGGCGAAACGTCCCTGGGGGGTCTCGCTGATTTCCCATGTCCCCGGCAGCTTGCGCTTGGGGTCATTTGAGCGACTGAACCACACGCGCCCGCCCGTCATCATGCAGTTGAACATCGAGCCGGTGTTGGGACAGTGGATGGTCAGGCGTTCGCCGCTGGCGGTCTCAATGTCAGCCAGAAATCGCTTGTAACGAATCAGCAAACGACCTTCTTCGAGCTCAGGAGAAAAGCGCATCAGCCTTGCCAGCTCCGCAAACCACGGGCAATGCGATCAACCGCCTGCTGAAGGCGGGGCAGGCTCTGTGTGTAGGCGAAGCGCACGTGATGTCCGGCTTGATAACGCCCGAAATCCAGCCCTGGCGTGAACGCAACGTGCTCGGTTTCCAGAAAGTGACGACAGAAAGCGAACGCATCGCCGCCGAAGACGCTGATGTCGGCATACAGGTAGAACGCGCCCTGCGGTTCAACCGCGATGCTGAAGCCCAGTTCGCGCAGCGCAGGCAGCAGAAAGTCTCGGCGACGGCCAAATTCAGCGCGGCGCTCTTCGAGAATTTCCAGTGTTTGCGGCTCGAAACAGGCCAGTGCTGCACTTTGCGCCATGCTCGGCGCGCTGATGTAGAGGTTCTGCGCAAGCTTTTCCAGCTCGCCTATCGCGTCTTCAGGCGCGACCAGCCAGCCCAGCCGCCAGCCGGTCATGCCGAAATACTTGGAAAAGCTGTTAAGGACGAACGCGTCATCGTCCACTTCGAGCACACTGGCTGCATCGGTGCCGTAAGTCAGTCCGTGGTAGATCTCGTCCACCACCAAATGACCGTTGCGGGCTTTGAGCGAGGCCGACAATGCAGCCAACTCCTCCCGATGCAGCAGCGTACCGGTGGGGTTGGCGGGGGAAGCCACCAACGCGCCGACGCTGTCTTTGTCCCAGTGCCGGGCCACCAGATCCGGGGTCAACTGGTAGCGTACGTCGGGACCGACGGGCACCAACTGCGCTGCACCTTCCACCAGCCTGAGAAAATGGCGGTTACAGGGGTAACCGGGGTCGGCCAACAGCCAGTGCTTGGCCGGATCGACCAACAGGCTCGCGGCGAGCAGTAACGCGCCAGATCCGCCAGGTGTGATCAGAATCCGTTCTGGATCAACGCTCACGCCATAGCGCTGATCATAAAATCCGGCGATTGCTTCGCGCAGTTCCGGCAGGCCACGGGCGGCGGTGTAGCGGGTCTTGCCGGCTGCCAGAGCGGCCTGACCGGCCTTGATGATCGGTTCAGCCGTGGTGAAATCCGGCTCACCGATCTCCAGGTGAATGACGTCATGCCCCGCCGCTTGCAGTTCATTGGCCCGCGCCAGCAGCGCCATGACATGAAAGGGTTCGATGGCGCGACTGCGCGCACTGTAGGGCTGAGGCATTGTTCTTCCTTTAAGAGGGGCTGGAGCAACGGCGAGATTCTACCCAACCGCTCACGGGGATACAGGTTTAAAAAGTGCGATGGCCATATGATGCTGTGACATCGATAACCCGACGCCTTCACCAGACCGAAGCTAGACTCAATCCACTTCACTATTTTCAAACCAACTCGCCGGCGCTGTGGTCATAGCCATAAGCGCGCTGTAGAGCCACGCTCGACAACCGGGAGTAGCGCGCTCTGATTTGATCTGGTAAGTTCGCCCGCTTGCAGCCGCAGGGCCGGCAGGTGTCGGCAACGGATGTTAATCCTGCGCAACGGATAGATGAGTGAGAGGCGGTCCCTTCATGCCCACCCCAGAAAAGCAAAAAAGCAGTCAACTGATCAGTGGTTTCGAACCCTACGTTGAAACAAAGGGTGAGGAATACATGGGCGAGCCCATGCGTAAGCACTTCGTCAAAATCCTGAACAAGTGGAAGCAGGATTTGATGCAAGAGGTCGACCGGACCATGCACCACATGCAGGACGAAGCCGCCAACTTCCCTGACCCGGCGGATCGCGCCAGCCAGGAAGAAGAATTCAGCCTCGAACTGCGCGCCCGTGATCGCGAACGCAAGCTGATCAAGAAAATCGACAAGACCCTGCAACTGATCACCGACGAAGAATATGGCTGGTGTGAGTCCTGCGGCATCGAAATCGGTGTTCGCCGCCTGGAAGCCCGTCCGACAGCCGATCTGTGCATCGACTGCAAGACACTGGCTGAGATCAAGGAAAAACAGGTCGGTAAGTGATCTGATGTTTGTGAAATAAAAGGCGCTTCGGCGCCTTTTGTTGTTTCAGTTCGCTCCTCTACGGGACCGAACTTGTTCGCGAGGCTTTTCGTTTCAGACATCGCTCAACAAGTTGGCTCCTACAGTGCAGCTCCGGTGCAGTACCATCGCCCCCATGAAACCCTCTTCTTATATAGGGCGCTTTGCGCCGACACCCAGCGGTTATCTGCACTTCGGCTCGTTGGTCGCAGCGCTCGCCTCCTACCTCGATGCACGGTCAGTCGGTGGGAAATGGCTGATGCGCATGGAAGACCTTGACCCACCTCGTGAAGTACCCGGAGCCCAGTCCGCTATCCTCCAGACTCTGGAAAGCTACGGCTTTGAATGGGACGGCGAATTGGTACGACAAAGTGATCGCCACCACGCCTACCAAGAGATTATCAATCGCTGGTTCAGTTATGGCCTGGCATACGCCTGCACTTGCTCGCGCAAACAACTGGAAGGGTTCGACGGCATCTATCCGGGTTTTTGCCGTGATGCTGGTCATTCGCCGGAAAACGCAGCGATCAGGATTCGTGTCCCGGAGCTGGAATACCGCTTCATCGATCGGGTCCAAGGTGAGTTTCACCAGCATCTGGGGCGCGACGTGGGAGATTTCGTGATCCGCCGGCGCGACGGTTTATATGCGTATCAGCTGGCCGTAGTGCTGGACGATGGCTGGCAAGGGGTGACGGACATCGTTCGCGGTGCCGACCTGCTCGACTCCACACCGCGTCAGCTTTATCTGCAAGAGCTGCTTGGGCTGCCGCAACCGCGTTATCTGCACATCCCCCTGATCACTCAGCCAGACGGCCACAAACTGGGCAAATCCTATCGCTCCCCGCCGCTGCCAGCTGATCAAGCGACCCCGCTACTGCTTCGGGCCTTGCGGGCGTTGGGCCAACCAGCGCCGGATGAACTGCAAAACGCCGCCCCACGCCTAGTACTGGACTGGGGCATCGAGCACTGGAATGCAGATTTTATCCCCCGCGTCGGCGCCCTCGAAGAAGCTCGAATAGACTGAGCCCGCGCGGTTGCTCCACACTGCGCTGCAAAGGTGGCCGAAACGCCACTTGCAGGCTGATCGGCATCCGTTAACATGCCGCACCCTCGGGCTGTCCAGGCTCGGTCATTCGCGGTAGGAGGCCAAATGTACATATACCGATTGGTCCTGCTTCTGGTGGTAGGTATCTACCTTTTTTCCCCGGCCATCATGGACTGGTGGATCGACGCAACAGGCGCCTGGTACAGGCCCTACATGCTGTGGCTGATTCTCATCGTGGTGACGTTTATTCTGCAGAGCCAACGAGATGCCGATGAGCTTTAGCCTGACCCAGATGATTCTGGTCAGCGCCGCCTACCTGTCAGTGTTGTTCAGCGTGGCCTGGATCAGTGAACGGGGCCTGATCCCGCGCTGGATCATTCGTCATCCGTTGACCTACACCCTGTCACTGGGGGTTTACGCCAGCGCATGGGCGTTTTACGGCACAGTCGGCCTGGCTTACGAATACGGCTACGGCTTTCTGTCCAGTTACCTCGGGGTGTCCGGCGCTTTCCTGCTGGCGCCGGTGCTGCTCTATCCCATTCTGAAAATCACCCGGACCTACCAGCTGTCGTCGCTGGCCGACCTGTTCGCCTTCCGCTTTCGCAGCACCTGGGCCGGCGCGCTGACCACGATCTTCATGCTGATCGGCGTGCTGCCTTTATTGGCGCTGCAGATTCAGGCCGTGGCTGATTCCATCGGCATCCTGACCCGCGAACCGGTGCAGAATCGCGTGGCCCTGGCGTTCTGTGCGCTGATTACTCTGTTCACGATCTTTTTCGGCTCACGCCACATTGCAACGCGCGAGAAGCACGAAGGGCTGGTATTTGCCATCGCGTTCGAGTCGGTGATCAAGCTGGTCGCCATTGGCGGCATCGGTCTTTATGCGCTGTACGGGGTATTCGATGGCCCGCAGCAGCTGGAACAATGGCTGCTGCAGAACCAGAGCGCCCTTGCCGCCCTGCACACGCCGCTGCAAGAAGGTCCATGGCGCACGCTGCTGCTGGTGTTCTTCGCCTCGGCCATCGTCATGCCGCACATGTATCACATGACTTTCACCGAAAACCTTAATCCGCGCTCGCTGGTCAGCGCCAGTTGGGGTTTGCCGCTGTTCCTGTTGTTGATGAGCCTGGCCGTGCCGCTGATCCTCTGGGCAGGCCTTAAACTCGGTGCCACGACCAGCCCGGAATATTTCACCCTCGGCATCGGTATCGCGGCCAACAGCAAGGCATTGGCGCTACTGGCCTACGTCGGCGGTCTGTCTGCGGCGAGCGGGCTGATCATCGTAACCACCCTGGCGCTGTCTGGCATGGCACTTAACCACTTGGTGCTGCCGCTGTACCAGCCACCCGCCGAGGGCAACATATACCGCTGGCTGAAATGGACCCGCCGCGCACTGATCGTCGCGATCATCATGGCCGGCTATGGCTTTTATCTGCTGCTCGGGGCGCAGCAGAATCTGGCCAATCTCGGCATCGTGGCGTTTGTCGCGACCTTGCAGTTCCTGCCGGGCGTGCTGTCGGTTCTGTACTGGCCGGCGGCTAACCGTCGCGGTTTTGTGGCAGGTCTGTTGGCCGGGATGGCGGTATGGGTAGTCAGCATGCTGCTGCCGCTGATCGGCAATCTCCAGGGTTTCTACATCCCGCTGCTTAACATGATTTACGTGTTGGACGACACCAGTTGGCACATGGCAGCCATTGCTTCACTGGCTGCCAATGTACTGGTGTTCACCCTGATTTCGTTGTTCAGCAACCCAAGCCCCGAAGAGGCCAGTGCTGCCGAAGCCTGCGCGGTGGATAACGTGCGCCGCCCGCAGCGCCGAGAGCTGTACGCCGTGTCGCCCCAGGAGTTCGCAACGCAATTGGCAAAACCGCTGGGTGCCAAAGCCGCGCAGAAGGAAGTGGAACAGGCCTTGCGAGACTTGTATCTGCCGTTCGACGAGCGCAGACCCTACGCCCTGCGCCGCCTGCGTGATCGAATCGAGGCAAACCTGTCGGGTCTGATGGGGCCCAGCGTGGCTCAGGACATGGTCGAAACATTCCTGCCCTACAAGTCCGGCAGCGAAAACTACGTCACCGAAGACATCCATTTCATCGAAAGCCGGCTTGAGGACTACCACTCGCGGTTGACGGGCCTGGCAGCAGAGCTTGACGCCCTGCGCCGATACCATCGCCAGACACTGCAGGAACTGCCGATGGGCGTGTGCTCACTGGCCAAGGATCAGGAGATCCTGATGTGGAACAAGGCCATGGAAGAGCTCACCGGCATCGGCGCTCAACGCGTAGTCGGCTCGCGACTGAGCACTATCGCTGATCCATGGAAAGAGCTGTTGCTGGGTTTTATCAACATCCCCGACGAGCACTTGCACAAGCAGCGTCTTGGGCTGGACGGCCAGACTCGCTGGCTCAACTTGCACAAGGCAGCCATTGACGAGCCCCTGGCACCCGGCAACAGCGGGCTGGTGTTGTTGGTCGAGGATTTGACCGACACGCAAATGCTCGAAGACAAGCTGGTGCATTCCGAGCGTCTGGCCAGCATTGGCCGTCTGGCAGCTGGCGTGGCCCATGAGATTGGCAACCCGATTACCGGCATCGCCTGCCTGGCGCAAAATCTGCGCGAAGAACGCGAAGACGACGGCGAGCTGACTGAAATCAGTAGCCAGATCATCGAGCAGACCAAGCGTGTGTCGCGCATCGTGCAGTCGTTGATGAGCTTTGCTCACGCGGGCGGGCATCAGCACAATGACGAAGCAGTGTGCCTGGCGGAGGTCGCTCAGGATGCCATTGGTCTGCTCGCGCTGAATCGACGCAATTTCGAAGTGCAATTCTATAACCTGTGCAACCCCGAGCACTGGGTCGATGGTGATCCACAGCGGCTGGCGCAGGTGCTGATCAATCTGCTGTCCAACGCTCGCGACGCATCTCCCGCCGGCAGCGCCGTGAGGGTCAAAAGCGAAGCCAGCGAACACACGGTCGATCTGATCGTCGAAGATGAAGGCACTGGAATTCCGAAAGCAATCATGGACCGCTTGTTCGAACCGTTCTTCACCACCAAGGATCCGGGCGAAGGGACAGGGCTGGGCCTTGCACTGGTCTATTCCATCGTTGAAGAGCATTATGGACAAATCACCATCGACAGCCCGGCTGACGCCGAGCATCAACGCGGAACCCGAATTCGGGTGACACTACCGCGACATGTCGAAGCGACGTCCGCCGTGAACTGAGACCGTCGAGAGAATCGAATCAATGCCTCACATTTTGATCGTCGAAGATGAAACCATCATCCGCTCTGCCTTGCGTCGTCTGCTGGAACGTAACCAGTACGAGGTCAGCGAAGCTGGCTCGGTGCAGGAAGCACAAGAGCGATTCAGCATCCCCTCATTCGATCTGATCGTCAGCGATTTGCGTTTGCCCGGAGCACCGGGTACCGAGCTGATCAAGCTTGGCCAAGGCAAACCGGTGCTGATCATGACCAGTTATGCCAGCCTGCGGTCAGCCGTGGACTCGATGAAAATGGGCGCGGTGGATTACATCGCCAAGCCCTTCGACCACGACGAGATGCTGCAAGCGGTCTCGCGAATCCTGCGGGACCGTCAGACCGTCGTCAGTATGCAGGCCGAGCGCGCTGCCACCGCCAAGCAACCTGGCGGTGACAAGTCGGGTGCCGACAACAGCAACGGTGAGATCGGCATCATCGGCTCGTGCCCACCGATGCAGGATCTTTACAGCAAGATCCGCAAGGTTGCGCCCACAGACTCCAACGTGCTGATTCAGGGCGAGTCAGGTACCGGCAAAGAGCTGGTCGCACGCGCCCTGCACAACCTCTCTCGCCGTGCCAAAGCGCCGATGATTTCGGTCAACTGCGCTGCCATCCCCGAAACCCTGATTGAATCCGAACTGTTTGGTCATGAAAAAGGCGCGTTCACGGGCGCCAGCGCTGGCCGTGCGGGGCTGGTGGAAGCGGCTGATGGTGGCACGTTGTTTCTTGATGAAATTGGCGAGCTGCCGCTCGAAGCCCAGGCTCGACTGCTGCGTGTGCTGCAGGAAGGCGAGATTCGCCGTGTAGGCTCGGTGCAGTCGCAGAAAGTCGATGTGCGTCTGATCGCGGCGACCCACCGTGATCTCAAGGGTCTGGCCAAAATCGGTCAGTTCCGCGAAGACCTTTACTACCGCTTGCATGTGATCGCGCTCAAATTGCCGGCGCTGCGTGAACGCGGGGCAGACGTCAATGAAATCGCTCATGCCTTCCTTGCCCGGCAAAGCGCCAAGATTGGTCGTACGGATCTTAAATTTGCGCCGGACGCCGAACAGGCTATTCGTCATTACTCCTGGCCAGGCAACGTGCGAGAGCTGGAAAACGCCGTTGAGCGCGCCGTTATCCTGTGTGAAAGCCCGGACATTTCAGCCGATCTGCTGGGTATCGATATCGAACTGAGCGATATCGACGTAGAGGAGTTCATCGGCCTGGCGCCGCAACAGGCGTCCGCCAGCTCTACCGCCCATGAGCCGACCGAAGATCTTTCCCTGGAAGACTATTTCCAGCACTTCGTGCTCGAGCATCAGGACCACATGACCGAAACCGAACTGGCGCGCAAGCTGGGCGTCAGCCGCAAATGTCTGTGGGAGCGCCGCCAGCGATTAGGTATCCCGCGCAGGAAAACGGGGGTTGCCAGCGAAACATAACGTGCAGTTTTAACGGGAGGCTCTGGCACGCGGCCTCCCGGGCGATGTAAAAAACTGTTACCGCAACAGCGACGCGTAACAAAAGCCGGGGCATACGGTAACGAAGCCCCGGCTTTTTTTCGGCCATCAAAAATAGCGTCAATTTGCCACACCCCTGTTTTTCAAGGGCTGCAGCGCATTTCCAAGAAGTTGGCACAGCTCCTGCTATATCTATTCGTACAAGAACAACAAAAACCAGTAACCAGCAAAACAACACAATAAAAACAATACGAATCGACTCACGCATAATAAAAACAACACGGCGGAGGCGCAGCTAACTGATTCTTTTGGAGAGGCGTTGCATTTGGGACTTGTCCCGCGACCAGGCCGAGAACAACAAAAAGCTACCCTGAGGTAGAGCCTGAACTGGTTGGATCGATTGATCATTGCTGCACAGCGACCAAAGCAATCCGTTTGCTCTTGACTCCCGATTGGGAGGTTTCACAGGCGAAAGCCGTGAATTGGGCACTCAACAAAAACAAAAAGCCCGACAGACAATAAAAATAAGAGCACATACTTTGGGGGAGCTTCGGCTCCCCCAGTAGCTTCCAGAACAAAACCCCTGCAAATCCCGTATCTCCCGCATTGCCAGCTGCTTTTCGCAGCGTCCTACACCATCCCCCGACTAAATGCTAGAATCCCCGCCCATCATGCGGTCATTCTTTGAAATTGGCCGAATATCCCTTCAAACAGTGCATCCCATGCTGAAGAAGCTGTTCCAGTCATTCCGTTCTCCCCTGCGCAAACCGCAGCAACACGTGCGTACAACGCCTGAAGTGCTCAGCAGCAGCCAGCATTCGTTGCAGCGCAATCAATTCAGCCGCTACGCCGTGAACATCGTCGAGCGTTTGCAAACGGCCGGTTACCAGGCCTATCTGGTCGGCGGCTGTGTCCGCGACCTGATGCTCAATATCGAACCCAAGGATTTTGACGTTGCCACCAGCGCAACGCCCGAGCAGGTTCGTGCCGAATTCCGTAACGCCCGTATCATCGGCCGCCGATTCAAACTGGTTCACATCCATTTCGGTCGCGAAATCATCGAAGTCGCGACCTTCCGCGCCAATCATCCCCAGGATGATGAAGAGGAGGACAGCAATCAGTCCTCGCGCAACGAAAGCGGGCGCATCCTGCGTGACAACGTTTACGGCACCCTGGAGGAGGACGCGCAACGTCGCGACTTCACCATCAACGCGCTCTACTACGATCCGGTCACTGAGCGGGTGCTGGATTTCGCCAACGGCGTGCACGACATCCGCAATCGCCTGATTCGCCTGATTGGCGACCCGCAGCAGCGCTATAAAGAAGACCCGGTGCGCATGCTGCGTGCTGTTCGTTTTGCTGCCAAGCTGGATTTCGGTATCGAAAAACACAGCGCCACGCCGATTCGTCCGCTGGCGCCGATGCTGCGCGATATCCCTTCTGCACGATTGTTCGAAGAAGTCTTGAAGCTGTTCCTGTCGGGATACGCTGAGGCAACCTTTGAAATGCTGGTCGATCTCGAACTGTTCGAACCGCTGTTCCCCGCCAGCAACAAGGCGCTGGAATACAACCCGACCTACACCCATACGCTGATCAGCGACGCCCTGGCCAACACTGACCTGCGCATCAAGCAGAACAAGCCGGTCACGCCTGCGTTCCTGTTTGCTGCGCTGCTGTGGCCTGCCCTGCCCGCTCGCGTGCTGCGCCTTCAGGAACGCGGCATGCCGCCGATTCCGGCCATGCAGGAAGCCGCGCACGAACTGATCGCCGAGCAGTGCCAGCGCATCGCAATTCCAAAGCGCTTTACCATGCCGATCCGCGAGATCTGGGACATGCAGGAGCGTCTACCGCGCCGATCCGGCAAGCGTGCGGACCTGTTGCTGGACAACCCGCGTTTCCGGGCCGGTTACGACTTTTTGTTGCTGCGCGAATCCGCTGGCGAAGAGACCGATGGCCTGGGCGACTGGTGGACCGAGTATCAGGAAGCCAACGACAGTGGCCGTCGCGACATGATTCGCGACCTGGGCAGCAAGTCTGAAACCGGCCAGGGCCCACGCAAGCGTCGCCGCAACAGTGGCGCGAAACGCAAGCGCACAGGCGCCGATGCTTCCAGCGCCTCAGGCGAATGATTCAGGTCTTGGACATGGAGCGTGTGTACATCGGGCTGGGCAGCAATCTGGCTGATCCGGCCGAGCAACTGCGCGAGGCGATCAAGTCGATGGCGCACCTGCCTCATACCCGCCTGTGGGGTGTGTCTTCATTTTACGTCAGCGATTCGCTGCTCCCCGGTCAGCCGCGTTACACCAATGCGGTAGCAGGGCTGAACACGTCCTTGGAGCCGCTGGCGCTGCTGGACGCTCTGCAAGCCATCGAAAACGATCAGGGTCGCGAGCGCCACGAACGTTGGGGCCCGCGCACGCTGGATCTCGACATTCTGGTTTTCGGGGATCGGCTGATTGTAGAGCCCCGCCTGCAAGTCCCGCACTACCACATGCACGCACGTGCCTTCGTGCTGTATCCATTGGCAGAGCTGTCGCCGGGGTTGGTGCTGGCCGATGGGCGAGAACTTAATAATTTGCTTGTCGATTGCCCATTCGAAGGCTTGGAGCGATTACCGGCCTAGCGCGCTCCTGCAATCCACAGGCACCCACCGCCCGCTGCTACCCTCCCGGTAACATCCGGAACAAACCGGTAACACCTGGAATTGACTTCCCGCCCCCTCCTCACGAAGATAAGCGTCCCAACGCCGGACTACCGGCCAAAAGGCGCGAAACAGGCCTTTGCAAACATCGCGAAACGACGATGTGCCTGCTTTTTCAGAATGAATCACGCGTAGCTCGCCGTCGTGTTCACAGCGCCTGAATGAGGACTTTTTGATGCCAGATATCACCGTTACGTCCCTGCAGGCCCTCAAGCAAAAAGGTGAAAAAATCACCATGCTGACCTGCTACGACGCAACCTTCGCCCATGCCGCCAGCCAGGCCGGCGTAGAAGTATTGTTGGTCGGCGACTCGCTGGGCATGGTCCTGCAAGGCCACGACAGTACGCTGCCGGTGACCAACGCTGACATGGCTTACCACGTGGCCTGCGTCAAACGCGGCAATCAGGGCGCATTGATCCTGGCCGACCTTCCCTTCATGGCCTACGCCACCCTTGAGCAGACATTCGCCAACAGCGCTGCGCTGATGCAGGCGGGTGCGCACATGGTCAAGGTCGAAGGCGCGGTCTGGCTGGCAGAGCCGATCCGTTTGCTGGCTGAACGCGGGATTCCGGTTTGCGCGCACATGGGTCTGACGCCGCAATCGGTGAACGTGCTTGGCGGTTATAAAGTGCAGGGCCGGCTCGAGTCCCAGGCGCGGCAGATGCGGGCCGATGCGATTGCCCTGGAACAAGCAGGCGCAGCGATGATTCTGCTGGAATGCGTGCCGAGTGAACTGGCTGTCGAAATCTCTCACGCAGTGAAGATTCCGGTCATTGGCATTGGCGCCGGCAGCGGCACCGACGGTCAGGTATTGGTGCTGCACGACATGCTCGGCTTGTCGATCACCGGCCGCGTGCCCAAGTTCGTGAAGAACTTCATGGCCGGCCAGCCTGACATCCAGTCCGCGATCCGGGCTTATGTCGCCGCCGTCAAAGACGTCAGTTTCCCCGCCACCGAACACGGATTTTCTGCATGAATACAGTAAAAGCCGTTCGCGATCTGCGTGCCGCACTCGCCCGCGCCCGCTCTGAAGGCAAGCGCATTGCACTGGTCCCGACCATGGGCAACCTGCACAGCGGCCATATCGCGCTGGTGACAAAAGCCGCTCAACGGGCCGACTTCGTAGTCGCCAGCATCTTCGTCAACCCGCTGCAGTTCGGTCCTAACGAAGACCTGGCCAGCTACCCGCGCACCCTCGCCGCCGATCAGGAGAAACTTCTGCAGGCCGGTTGCCATTTGCTGTTCACACCCAGCGTCGAAGAAATGTATCCCCACGGCATGGCCGATCAAACCATCGTTCGCGTGCCAGTGGTGTCCGAAGGGCTCTGTGGCGGCAGCCGGCCAGGGCATTTCGACGGTGTTTCAACCGTGGTCAGCAAGCTGTTCAACATGGTTCAGCCCGATATTGCAGTCTTTGGCCAAAAGGATTTCCAGCAACTGGCAGTGGTCAGCGCACTGGTGCGAGACCTGAATATGCCAATCCAGATCATCGGCGAGCCCACCGTTCGCGCCGCGGACGGTCTGGCGCTGTCATCACGCAACAGTTATCTGACCGAAGCCCAGCGTGCCATTGCGCCCGCGCTGTACCGGGTAATCAACGTTATCGCCGACGCCATACGCAGCGGCGACCACAACTTCGAGCGGCTGCTGGCCAACGGCAAGCGGGATCTGGAAGCGGCGGGTTTTCGGCCTGACTACCTGGAAGTACGCCAGGCGGTGACGTTGCGACCGGCCCTGGCTGAAGATCGCGATCTGGTGATTCTCGGCGCGGCGTATCTGGGGACTACGCGCCTGATCGACAATCTGCACCTCAATCGCGAATAAATACCTATGCTCAAGTGTCTGTGCCACGCCCACAGGCTGGGTACCGCGCTGATGATCCACGCGCAGGGCAGTGAACTTAGCCACACCGGCAATGCCATATCGGTACAGTTCGCCTTGATGGTGGCCGTACCGGTGAAAAATAGTACCGAGTAAAGGTGAAGCGAGGCGCAGACAGCCGTGCGTCCGGGGGCGTAATCTCCGTTGCAAGTATTCGAGTCTGTGTTCAACCTGGCTTTTGTGTCCAAAAGGCAGTTCAAGTACAAGGAAACCCGCAGCGATGGCGTACTACCGCACTCCTAAAGACGTGACGACCCTGCCCGCCTGGCAGGCACTCAATCAACACCGCGAAGCGATGCAGAATTTCAGCATGCGCGAGGCGTTCAATGCAGACCCGCAGCGTTTCAGCGATTTCACACTCTCCAGCGCCGGCCTGTTTCTCGATTATTCAAAAAACCTCATCACCAAAGAAACCCGGTCCCTGCTGATCGAGCTGGCCAATGAAGTAGGCCTTAAAGAAGCGATCAAGGCTCAGTACGACGGCGAGCTGGTGAACTCGTCCGAAAGCCGTCCGGCGCTGCATACCGCGCTGCGTCGCCCGGTGGGTGACAAGCTGTTGGTCAACGGCACTAACATCATGCCCGACGTGCATAAAGTGCTGAATCAGATCACTGATCTGGTTGGACGCATCCACGATGGTCTGTGGCGCGGCTACACCGAGAAGCCGATCACCGACATCGTCAACATCGGCATCGGCGGCTCGTTCCTCGGGCCTGAGCTGGTGTCCGAAGCGCTGCTGTCCTACGCGCAAAAGGGCGTTCGCTGCCACTATCTGGCGAACATCGACGGCAGCGAGTTTCACGAGCTGACCATGAAGCTGCGGGCTGAGACTACGCTGTTCATCGTCTCGTCCAAGACTTTCACTACGCTGGAAACCCTCAAGAACGCCACCGCCGCACGCGCCTGGTATCTGGCGCAGGGCGGCTCCGAAGCTGAGCTGTATCGTCACTTCATCGCGGTATCGAGCAACAACGCCGCCGCAGTGGCGTTCGGCATCCGCGAAGAGAACATCTTCCCGATGTGGGACTGGGTCGGCGGTCGTTACTCGCTGTGGTCGGCCATCGGCTTGCCTATCGCGCTGGCCATCGGCATGTCCAACTTCAAGGAGCTGCTGTCCGGCGCGTACACCATGGACCAGCATTTCCAGAACGCGTCGTTCGAACAGAACATGCCTGTGCTGCTGGCCTTGCTCGGCGTCTGGTACGGCAACTTCTGGGGCGCTCAAAGCCACGCGATCCTGCCGTACGACCACTACCTGCGCAACATCACCAAGCACTTGCAGCAACTGGACATGGAGTCCAACGGCAAGAGCGTTCGTCAGGACGGCACGCCGGTCAACACCGACACCGGCCCGGTCATCTGGGGCGGCGTGGGCTGCAACGGTCAGCACGCGTACCACCAGTTGCTGCATCAGGGCACCCAGTTGATCCCGGCTGATTTCATCGTGCCGATCGTCAGCTTCAACCCGGTCTCGGACCACCACCAGTGGCTGTACGCCAACTGCCTGTCGCAAAGCCAGGCACTGATGCTGGGCAAGACTCGCACTGAGGCCGAAGCTGAACTGCGCGCCAAGGGCGTTCCCGAGGAAGAAGTACAGCGTGTCGCGCCGCACAAGGTCATCCCGGGCAACCGTCCGAGCAACACGATTGTGGTCGAGCGCATCAGCCCTCGTCGTCTTGGCGCGCTGGTTGCCATGTACGAACACAAGGTCTTCGTCCAAAGCGTGATCTGGGGCACCAACGCCTTCGATCAGTGGGGTGTGGAGCTTGGCAAGGAACTGGGCAAAGGCGTTTACTCGCGCCTGACCGGCGAAAATGAAGAAACAGCCGAAGACCCGTCCACCCAAGGCCTGATCAATTATTTCCGCGGTCGTCACCGCGGCTGATCCGGCTTTAAGCGTCACCTCCAAACCCGCCGTCTCGCAAGAGGCGGCGGGTTTTGTGTTTTGGCCCGGGCGTCACTCCTCGATGTCTGGCAGCACGGTTGGATCAAGATCGATCCTGTGCTGCCTGGGATTTCGTTCGCACAGGAACAGATCATCTCGCGGCCCCTCTTTCGGACCTGTGTGGCGCAGGTGCATCTTTGAGCCGCACCATGGACAGGTCGCGGTGAAACGGTTGACGTACAGTCCGCCCCGGTCGCCGCTTTCAAGGTAATGCCCGGCGCCAAACAGATGCTCGAATTTGCGTCTGCGCAAGACCGCAGCCGTCACCACCATGACCACCGCAATCATGAAAGTGAACATGAATAGCGTTGACCATGAACCCTGCTTTGCGGGGAATGGGAAGAGGTTGAGATACAGCCCGATCAGACTGGCAAGGCCGGTGATCAAACCGAACGCCGTCACGCGCTCGCTTTTGAGGTGACGTCCGCCAAAGGCCGGATGCCGCTGAATATTCAGTTGCTCGGGGGTAAAGGTCGGCCGCTCACTGTGGTTGATGTTCACATTGGCGCCACGGAAATCGCCGACCCCGACATTCAGGCTGTTTTCACCGTTTTGTGTGCCATGGTTATCCTGTGACAAAGCGCCTCCCGCTGCACATGCGCGGCAAAAATGGAGGGCGATTATTCGCGCTGCACCGGGCATTCACCATCAGCCGAATCCCAGAATGGCGTGGGATGCATCTCATTTCTTGTCACACATTGGCATCGGTGCCGCCGGATCGGTTGAGCACTTCGGCTTTGGCTTGCGCCGATTCCTACTACTCTCAAGGGAAGTTCTGTCCAAAAGAATAAGGAGAGGCCATGTTCAATCTCAGCGATTTCCCACAGGCCGACGCCGTGCGCAAGGCCGCTCAACTGAGCGCGGACGACTACACCCGGCTGTACCGGCAATCGGTTGAGCAACCCGACCAGTTCTGGGCCGAACAGGCCAATACGTTTGTGCACTGGTTTTCGCCCTGGGATGAGGTGCAGCGCTGCAACATCAAGACCGGCGAGGCGCAGTGGTTCAAGGGCGGCACGCTCAATGTCAGTTACAACTGCATCGACCGCCATTTGCAGGAACGGGGCGAGCAGAGGGCGATTATCTGGGAGGGCGACAATCCTTCAGAGTCCGCTGAAATCACCTACAAGAAACTCCATCACAATGTCTGCCGCCTGGCCAACGTGCTGAAAGGTCGTGGGGTAAAGAAGGGCGACCGCGTGTGCATCTACATGCCGATGGTCCCTGAAGCCGCTTACGCGATGCTGGCCTGCGCACGCATTGGCGCGGTGCACTCTGTAGTGTTCGGCGGATTTTCGCCGGACTCTCTGCGTGACCGGATTCTCGATGCCTGCTGCCACACGGTGATCACCGCAGACGAAGGCGTGCGAGGTGGCAAGTACATAGCGCTCAAACAAAACGTCGACCAGGCGCTGCAAAGCTGCCCTGACGTCAGCACCGTTCTGGTGGTGCAGCGTACCCAAGGCGAGATCGATTGGGTTGAAGGGCGCGACCTCTGGTACCACGAGGCGCTGCACGGCATCAGCGCCGACTGCCCGCCCGAGCCGATGGATGCCGAGGACCCGTTGTTCATCCTGTACACCTCCGGCAGCACCGGCAAACCCAAAGGCGTGCTGCACACCACGGGCGGTTACCTGCTGCAAGCGGCGATGACCCATAAGTACGTGTTCGATTATCGCGATGGCGAAATCTATTGGTGCACGGCCGATGTGGGCTGGGTCACCGGTCACAGTTACATCGTTTATGGCCCCTTGGCCAATGGCGCCACCACACTGATCTTCGAAGGCGTGCCCAATTACCCGGACAGCTCGCGCTTCTGGAAAGTGATCGACAAGCATCGCGTCAATATCTTCTACACGGCACCCACAGCGTTGCGCGCATTAATGCGCGAGGGGCCTGGTCCGCTGCAATCCACATCGCGCGAGAGCTTGCGATTGCTCGGCTCGGTGGGTGAGCCGATCAACCCCGAGGCGTGGGAATGGTATTTCCATCAGGTAGGCAAAGACCGCTGCCCCATCGTCGACACCTGGTGGCAGACCGAAACCGGCGCGATCATGCTCACGCCGCTGGTCAGCACCACACCCCTGAAGCCCGGCTGCGCAACGCAACCGATGTTCGGTGTGCAACCGGTGCTGCTGGACGACAAGGGCAACGAACTGGAAGGCGCCACCAGCGGCTTGCTGGCGATCAAGGCCAGTTGGCCGGGACAGATCCGCAGTGTGTATGGCGACCCGCAACGGATGGTCGATACGTATTTCAAACCCTACCCCGGTTATTACTTCACCGGCGATGGCGCGCGCCGCGATCAGGACGGCCATTACTGGATCACCGGGCGCGTGGATGATGTGCTCAATGTCTCCGGCCACCGAATCGGCACGGCTGAGGTCGAAAGCGCACTGGTGCTGCACGACGCCATCGCCGAGGCGGCGGTGGTGGGGTATCCCCACGACGTGAAAGGCATGGGCATCTACGCGTTCGTGACGGTCATGGACGGCGTGGAACCCGGTGAAGCGCTGAAAAAAGAACTGCTCGCCCATGTCAGCAAAGAGATCGGCAGTTTCGCCAGGCCAGAGTTAATCCAGTGGGCGCCTGCGCTGCCCAAGACCCGCTCGGGCAAAATCATGCGCCGTATTCTGCGCAAAATCGCCTGCAACGAACTGGACAGCCTGGGGGACATCTCGACGCTGGCGGACTCAAGCGTGGTGGAAGGGTTGATCGAGAAACGGTTGAATCGGTAAGCGGCAACCGAACTTATGCAGTTCCCGTAGGAGCTGCCGAAGGTTGCGATCATTCTGTAAGCTCATCGGTGACCGTCATTCATCGCAGCCTTCGGCAGCTCCTGCATTGTCGGAGTCGGCCTAACTCTCGGAAACCCATGGAATTCATCCGCACACGCATCGAAACCCAGGTCATGAGCATGACCGGCCTGGCCCTGGGTCAACTGGACATGGAAAACCCCAGGGGCGACCCAGGGTTATTCGGACCCGAGGCGATCTGCTGGCGAGTACACGGCGACTTCCCGAGCATGCTCATCGGTGGCATCTGCGCCCTCATGCTGCAGATGCTGCATCCTCGCGTGCTGGCCGGGGTGTGGGACCATTCCAATTTTCGCGAGGACATGCTTGGCCGGCTGCGTCGGACGGGGCAGTTCATTTCCGGCACCACCTTTGGCTCCACTCAGGACGCCAACTGGCTGATCGAAAAAGTCCGCACCATTCACCTGCAAGTCACTGGAACTGCACCCGATGGCAGCCCCTACGCCGCCAGCGACCCTGACCTGCTGACCTGGGTGCACGTGGCGGAAGTCAGCAGCTTCATGGCCGCGCATTTGCGCTATCTCAACCCTGAACTTTCCCTCGCAGATCAAGACAGGTACTACGCCGAAACGGCCCTGGTCGCTGAGCGTCTGGGCGCTGCGAACGTGCCCACCTCCCGCCAGGCCATCGAAGACTATCTGGCACGCATGCGCCCGCAACTGGAATGCAGCGAAAGAACCTTGGAAGTCATGCGCCTGCTCAAGGACGCGCCCGCTCCCAGCCGCATGGCCAAACCGATGGGCAACCTGATGATGCAGGCCGGGATCGAGTTGTTGCCTGCGTGGGCGAGCGCGATGTTCGGCATCCGGCAGACCATCCTCAAACGCAAAATGATCCGTGCCGGGATCAACTGCAGCGCCCCGGTGCTGCGCTGGGCGGTGCGCAATGCGTCGATTCATCGTGCGAAGCGACGGATGGGGATTGTATAAATCGGCGAGAAACCTGTAGGAGCCAACTTGTTGGCGAGAGTCTTTTAAGCAGTGAATCAGTTACGGCGCCTCGCGAACAAGTTCGCTCCTACAGAGACAGTGACGTTACCGGCTGGTATACCCCCCATCGATCGGCAACGACACGCCGCTGATCATCGACGCTGCGCTGCTCAACAGAAACAGAATCGGCGCCGCGACTTCCGCGGTTTCGGCAAACCGGCCCAAGGGAATCGCGGCCAGTGCCGGATCACGTTTGCTCGGTTCGCTCCAGGCCATGATCGCCATGGGCGTCAGGGTCACTGTCGGGTTGACGCTATTGACCCTGATCCCGAATTTGCCCCATTCGGCGCATTGCACGCGGGTCATGGCGTCCATCGCGCCTTTAGATGCGCAGTAGATCAAATGATCATCCAGCGCCACCAGCGAGGCCTGGCTCGACACGTTGACGATGCTGCCACTCTCGCCCGCTTCGATCATGGCTTTGGCCACCGACCCCGCCACCAGTGCCGCTGCCCGCACGTTGATCGCCATGACCTGATCGAAAGCCGCCACACTGACATCGGTCGCCGCTTCCAATACCGACACGCCCGCGCAATTGACCAGCCCTTGCATCACAGGCAATGCCTCCAACGCCGCCGAGAGTTGCGCGCTGTCGCCCATGTCCACTTGCAATACGTGGCACCCCTGGGCAGCCAGTTTCTCCAACGCCGACGCGTCACGGCCCATGGCGTAGACGTCAGCGCCGCTGCTCAGCAGTTGCCGCGCGACCTCCCAGCCGATGCCACTGCTGGCGCCGGTCACCAGTACTCGCTGAGCGCTGAAGTCGAATCTGGCGTTCGGCAGTTGGGCAAGAATCATGATGACACTCCTTGCAGGCGATGCATGATCGGCTTCAGCGCCGGGTACAGCGCGACGTATTCAGCGAACACCGTGGAATACAGCGCTACGTTTTCGGCCTGGGGTTCGGCGCGCATTTCAAGCTCCACCCAACCTCTTCGCACTTGCTCATCGTTGACCAGCCCGACTGCATGGGCGGCCAGTAATGCCGCGCCCAGTGCAGCTTCGACGTCCTGCACGATGGTGTAGACCGGGTAGCCGGTCACGTCAGCGATGATCTGCATCCACAGGTCTGAGTGACTGGCGCCGCCGACCACGATCAGTCGCGGATCAAGGGATTGCGCGCCTCGGGTGCCGGCTTCGATGTTGTGGCGCAGGGCAAAGGTCACGCCTTCGAGCACCGCGCGATAAAGATGGGTACGGGTGTGATACAGATTGAGCCCGACGAAACTGCCGCTGGCCTTGGCGTCCCAGACCGGGCTTCGTTCGCCCATCAGGTACGGCAGAAACACCAGACCGTCGCTGCCCGCGGGCACCTTTTGGGCGGCGCGCTCAAGAATCGCGTGGCTGTCCTCGCCGGTCTCGCGGGCTTGCTGTTCTTCGCCCTGGCAGAACTGCTCGCGAAACCAGCTGACCGACGCGCCTGCCGTGATGGCACCGCCAAAGATGTAGAGGTCGTGGGCGCCGTTATAGACGTGAGGGAAGCTGACCAAGCCGTGGCGCGCGTCGACCTGTTGATTGAGGTAGCCCCAGCACATGCTAGTGCCGATCATGGCCACATGATTGCCCGCTTGGGTGACGCCTGCGGCAAAGGTGGCCATGGCTGCATCGACGCCGCCGCCGAGCAACGCAATCCCCGCCACCAGGCCGAGCTTGTCGGCCCATTCTTCAAGCAAGCCCCCGACTACATCGCCTGAATGCACCAGGCGCTCGGGCATCATCGACAGCGGTATGCCCAGCGCATCGAGCATCTCGACCGACCATTGCCGCTTCGCCACGTCGTACACGCCGCCGATATTGCCCGCCGAACTGTGATCCACGGCCACTTCGCCGGTCAGGCAATAGTTGATGTAACTGTTGGGAGGCAGCAGGTAGCGGGCTTGCTCCCAGATTTGTGGCTGCTTTTGCTTGAGCCAGAGCATTTTGGTGAAGCCGTAATAGCTGTCCACCGAATTGCCGGTGACGTCGTACAGGCGCTCGAGATCGATATGCTGGTTCACCCAGTCAACTTGTTCGCCCGCCCGGCGATCCATCCAGATCAGGCACGGGTACAGCGGTTTGATCTGCGCATCGACGGCAATGCCGGAGCCGCCGTACAGGCTGCTGACGCACAGGGATTTGATGTTGTCTTTCGGTACACCGGCTTTGCGCACGCAGTGGGCGACGCAAATTTCTACGGCGTCCAGCCAGACCTGGGGCCATTGCTCGGCCCAGCGGGGTTTGGGGGTATCGACTTTATAGCCGTGGCTGTGCTGAGCGACGATGCGTCCCTCGGCGTCTACCAACAGGGCTTTGGTGCTCTGGGTGCCGATGTCGACGCCAATGACGTAGTCCATCTTCTGGTTCTCTCTTGTTCTTAGGTTGTCCGGAAGACCTTGTACAACCGTACGGGCCTCTCGCGAACAAGTTCGCTCCTACAGAAAATTGCGCCAGGTCTGTAGGCGTGTCATGCACGGCCGCCTGTAGGAGCTGCCGAGGTTACGAAGGCTGCGATTGCGGTGTGACAAATTGCATCGCAGCCTTCGGCAGCTCCTACAGGGATCGAGTCAGGCTCAGACAGGCTTCAGAAGCACCTTGATCGACTTGGTCGAATCAGCCAGCGCGAAGGCTTCGGCATAGTCGTCCAGGCCGAAATCGTGGGTAACGATGCCTTTGGATGTCACCAGCCCGCGTTCGAACAGGTCGATGGCCACCGGGTAGCAGTACGGGCCCAAGTGCGCGCCGCGAACGTCCAGTTCTTTGCGGTCGCCGATGATTGACCAGTCGGCGCTGGTCTCTGCACCGAACACGCTGAACTCGACGAAACGCCCCAGCTTGCGAATCAGATCCAGCCCTTGAGTTACGCCAATCGGCACGCCTGTGGTTTCGATATAAACGTCACAGCCGTAGCCATCGGTCAGGCCATTGATGATCGCCTTGGCATCGTCGCGGCTTGGGTTGATCACCACGTCGGCGCCGTATTTTTTCGCCAGTTCCAGACGCTCATCCACCATGTCGATGACCACCAGTTTTTTCGGCGTTTTCAATGCGGCGACTTGCACCATGCACAGGCCCAGGGTGCCTGCACCGGCGATCACCAGCACGTCATCGAGTTGCACGTCGCCACGGTTGACGGTGTGGATCGAGCAGGCCATCGGCTCGATCAGCGCCGAGTCTTCCAGGGAAACGGATTCGGGAATCTTATGCACGATGGCGGTTTTCGGGATGCGCATGTATTGCGCCATACCGCCCTCGGCGACGTCCTTCTGGAAGCCGAAAATGTTGTGGACTTCGCACATCCAGTACTTGCCGGTCTTGCAGAATTTGCATTTCTCGCAGGGCACGATCTGCTCGGCGATGACCTTGTCACCGACCTTCACGCCGAAGTGTTCTTCAGCGCCCTCGCCCACTTGCTCCACGTACCCGAAGAACTCGTGCCCCGGGATGACCGGCGCCTTGACCCACGGACTTTCGCCGCCCCAGAACATCGCAGCGCCCGAATGGCACTTGCAGTCACTGGCGCAGATGCCGCAGGCGCCGATGCGGATCACCAGCTCGTTGGCACGGGCCTGAGGCATGCTGACGCGCTCCAGACGATAGTCCTTGGGGGCGTGGCAGACGACGGCTTGCATGGTGTTTTGTGTGTTTTGTTCCATGACGTTTCACCTTTCGAGATGTGTAATGCGCAGCGATCACGTTCGCCGCTGCTGTTAAGTCAGAATTGCCGCTTGCGATCTGCTGTAGGAGCCAACTTGTTGGCGAGCGGGTTTTGCGCCGTGTCAGGTATCAAGTCTCGCGAACAAGTTCGCTCCTACAGGATGTTGTTCATGCCCTATTTATGCCGCTGCCGGCTGATGAAGATCGCCAGCAAAATGATCCCGCCCTTGATTACGCTCTGCACATAGGGCGAGACGCCGAGCATGTTCAATCCATTGTTGAGCACGCCCAAAAGCATGGCACCGACCAGAGTCCCGACAATCACGCCGCGACCACCGGCAATCGATGCGCCGCCCAGCACCACCGCCGCAATGGCATCGAGCTCAAAACCGACACCGGCGTTGGGCTGGCCGCTCATCAAGCGCGATGACAACACCAGCCCGGCAATCGCTGCCGTCAGACCACTGATCGAATACACCAGCAATTTGAAACGCGACGCACGAACTCCTGACAGACGCACCGCTTCTTCGTTGCCGCCAATGGCGTAGACGTAGCGGCCGACGCGGGTGTGTTGCAGCAACACCCAAGCGACAAAGTAAGTGGCGAGCATGATCAGAATCGGCACCTGGATCCCGAACAGCGTTCCGCGACCGAACCAGGAAAACCAGTCGGGCATGCCGGAAATCGGATAGCCGTCGGTGTACATCAAACCCAGCCCGCGAGCGATGCCCATGGTCGCCAGGGTGACGATGATCGGCGGCATTTTCAGGTACGCCACGAAGATGCCGTTGCCGACGCCAAAACCTACGCCGATCAATAAACCGATCAGGATCGCAATCGGCGCAGGTACCCCCGCCACCATCAGGCCGGTGGTTAACGTGCCAGACAGCGCCATCACCGGGCCGACCGACAAATCGATACCACCGGTGAGGATCACGCAGGTCATGCCGACCGCGATGATCGCGTTGATCGACACCTGCCGGGCGATGTTTTCCAGGTTGGCCCCGGTGAGAAACTTGTCGCTGGCGAAGATCATGAAGATCGTCACCACCACCAGCCCCACGAACGGGTAGAACGCCGGTGAGCGGATCAGTTGGGCGAAGTTGAGCTTCATCCGGCTGGGTTGTGTGGTCATGGTTTTAATGGACGTATTCACTGTTCAGGCTCCCGGTGGCGTGACGCATCACCTCTTGCGGGTTGACGTTCGCCGCTTCCAGCACGTTGACGATGGCGCCCTTGTGAAACACCGCCACGCGATCGCACATGCCGATGATTTCCGGCAATTCCGAGGAGATCATGATGATCGCGAAGCCTTGCTCAGTGAGTTTGCGCATCAGGCTATAAATTTCGGCTTTGGCGCCGACGTCGATCCCTCGGGTCGGTTCATCAAAGATCAGGATGTCGCAGTGATGATTGATCCAGCGCGCGATCACCACTTTCTGCTGATTGCCGCCGCTGAGGTTCAGCACCCGGCTCTCACAGGTCGGCGCCTTGATCGACAGCTGCTTCATCAAATCGGCTGTGGTGTCGTTTTCCTTGCGCCGGTCAAGCAGATGCCCGTGACCTTCGTACTTGCCCAGGTTGTTCAGAGAAATATTTTCGCGAATGCTGAAATCCACGATCAGCCCTTCGCTCTTGCGGCTTTCTGGCAGCAAGCCGATGCCGTTGGCCAGCGAGTCAGCAGGGTCGCTCAGGCTGACCGGCCGCCCGCGCAGCAACACCTCTTTGCTGACCACCGGCAAAGCGCCGATCACGCCCAGCGCCAGCTCCGTGCGGCCGGAGCCGACCAATCCAGCGAAGCCCAGAATCTCGCCCTTGTGCAGCTTGAAGGTGTTGTGCGGACCGTTTTTGATCAGCTGGATATCGCGTACTTCCAGCAGCACTTCGCGGGTCGGCGTCGAGGTTTTGGCCGGAAAGGTAGCCTCCAGACGTCGCCCGACCATCATCTCCACCAGGGTGTCGATGTCACTGTCGGCCACGGTCAACGCGCCGACATTGCTGCCGTCGCGCAACACACTGATGCGATCGCAGACCTGGAAGATTTCTTCCAGGTGATGGGAAATGAAGATCACCGCCACGCCCTGGTTTTTCAGCTCGCGCATGATGTCGAACAGCAACTCGGCTTCGGACGGCGTCAGGGTTGCGGTCGGCTCGTCGAGGATCAGCAAGCGCGCTTCAAGGGCCAGTGCCTTGGTGATCTCGACGAATTGCTGCTCGGCCACGCTCAAATGCTGCACCGAGCAATCCAGATTGATGCTCACGCCCAGGCGATCGAACAACGCGATGGCCTTCTCGCGCATTTCGCTTTTGCGCAGCAGGCCGAAGCCGTTGACGATCTCGTGGCCGAGGAAAATGTTCTCCACGGCATTGAGGTACGGGATCAGGCTGAATTCCTGAAAGACGATGCCGATGCCGGCGGCGATGGCTTCGTTATACGTGGCGAAATGCTGCACCGCGCCATCGATCAGGATGCTGCCCTGGTCCTGATGCTCGACCCCGGCCAGGATCTTCATCAGCGTCGATTTGCCCGCGCCGTTTTCGCCCAGCAGCGCGTGAATCTCGCCGCGCTCGACCTGCAGATTGATCGACTTGAGCGCATGCACGCCGGGGTAGCTTTTACAGATGTTTTCCAATTGCAGAAGGCTGCTCATGCGCACCTCGTCAAACCAGAGCTTGCTTTGACAGTGAACCCCCGTCACGCAGAATAGCTGCCTGACGGACGCTCACACGCGGATCACCAGGAGAAGGTTTTGGCCTGGGCCTGATCCACCAGCAGGATGTCGACGGGGATGGCTTTGGGCACTTGCGAGCCCCACTTCTTGGCCAATGCGATGCCCAGCGCCAGACGCACCTGATCGCGCGGATACTGCGCGGAGGTGGCGATGAACTTGCTGTTCGGTTTCTGGATTTCCTTGATGGCTTCCGGCGCGCCGTCGACGCTGGTCAGCTTGACGTCCATGCCGCTGGATTCGATGGCGGCCAGAGCGCCGAGCGAGCCGTTGTCGTTAACGCTGAACAGCCCCTTCAGGTTCGGCTGCGCCTGCAGCATGTTTTCGGTCACGCTGAGCGCTTGATCGCGCTCCTGCTTGCCGTTCTGGATGCTGACAATCTTGATGTCGGGGTGTTTGGCGAAGGCGTCCTTGCAACCGCGTACGCGCTCCAGGATCGGCACTACCGCAATGCCATCGAGAATGCCGACGTCACCTTTACCGCCGATGTTCTTGGCCAGGTATTCACAGGCCTGAACGCCGGCGTCGTAGTTCTTCGAGCCGACGAAGGAGTCCAGCGGACCATCGGCCTGAGCGTCAACCGCCACGACCACCACGCCCTTGTCATGGGCCTGCTTGACGGCGGACTGCACGCCCACCGAATCGGTCGGATTGATGATCAGGATATCGATGCCTTTTTGCAGCATGTCTTCGATGTCGCTTAGCTGCTTGGAGACGTCGTGACGGGCATCGGTCACCAGCAAGCTTGCCCCGATACTTTTGGTGGCGTCCTCGAGGGCGGCCTTCATGGTCACAAAATAGGGGTTGTTGATTTCCTGGAACGAGGCGCCGATTTTCAGCGGGCCTGGCTTGGCGGCATCAGCTGCTTGAGCCGTCACTGCACCGCTACACGCGATGGCAAAAGCGAGCGAGCACACGACCTTGGAGAAGCCTTTTTTGGGGCGAGTTGTCATAGCGAAAAATCCCGTTGTTTTTATTGTTAAAGCGGAAATGTCATCGTTAACATTTTGAAAGCTAGCAGAGAATTTTGGGGTTCGCAACTGCCACGCCGACCACCGGGCAGCCACATTTGGAGGGTGAGGTGTTGCTCGTTGTGATGCAGGAAAGTGCCTGGCGTATCGACGCCGCACTGTCACCCGGCAAACGGGTCTGAGGGAAGGAGCTCGCTCGCGAGGGAATTGGCCAGACCCCATCGCGGTGTCCGATCAATCGCATCGCCGGCAAGCGCGCTCCTACATGACCAGCCTTTCGTCGCGTTGACATTTCCTCCAAGCCCTGTCGATAATTCCGCGCATGTCATACGACGACAGATGACGCCAAAAACAACAACACCTGAATCAGGGCTCCTCATGACCAATACCACGCCTGCCCAGACTCCTTTCAATCGGTTGCTGCTCACTGGCGCCGCAGGTGGTTTGGGCAAAATTCTGCGCGAAACACTGCGCCCTTACGCCAATGTTCTGCGCCTGTCCGATATCTCGCAAATGTCCCCCGCCACCGGCAGCCATGAAGAAATTCAGGTCTGCGACCTCGCCGACAAACAGGCTGTTCACCAATTGGTCGATGGCGTCGATGCCATTGTGCATTTTGGCGGGGTATCGGTTGAGCGGCCGTTCGAAGAGATTCTCGGCGCCAACATCAGCGGCATATTCCATATCTACGAAGCAGCCCGCCGCCACGGCGTGAAGCGGGTGATCTTCGCCAGCTCCAACCACGTCATCGGTTTCTATCGTCAGGACGAAGTCATCGATGCCAACTCGCCGCGCCGCCCGGACAGCTATTACGGGTTGTCCAAGTCCTATGGCGAAGACATGGCTAGTTTCTACTTTGATCGCTACGGCATCGAAACCGTCAGCATCCGCATCGGCTCCTCATTCCCCGAACCGCAAAACCGCCGAATGCTCAGCACCTGGCTCAGCTACGACGACCTCACCCAGCTGATCTACAAAGGCCTGACCACGCCCAACGTGGGTCACACGGTTGTGTATGGCGCTTCGGCCAACCGTGATGTGTGGTGGGATAACCGGCTGGCCAGCCATCTGGGTTACGCGCCCAAAGACAGCTCCGAAGGCTTCCGCGCCAAGGTCGAAGCTCAGCCAATGCCTGCTGCCAATGACCCGGCGATGGTCTACCAGGGCGGCGCATTCGTGCAGTCCGGCCCATTCGGCGACGACTGAACCCGGGCCCGACACGCGACGACGCCGGCTCAAGCGGCCGGCGAACAGAAAAATCACGGAATGATTCGCCATGCATGCTCAATTGATCATCGACGCACGCAATGCCACCGGTGAAAGCCCGGTGTGGGACCCCACGGAACAGGCGCTGTACTGGGTCGATATCCCGGCGCGACGTCTGCACCGCTGGAGCCCGCAGGACAACTTGACGCAGAGCTGGGAAGCGCCGCAAATGATCGCCTGCATCGCTCGCTACGGTGACGGCAGCTGGATCGCCGGAATGCAAAGCGGTTTGTTTCGCGTGCGCCCGAACGATGACGGCACCCTGGCTACCACCCCCTTGATCAACGTCGACCACCCCCGCGCCGAGATGCGCTTCAACGACGGCCGCTGTGATCGGCAGGGCCGCTTCTGGGCTGGAACCATGTTCATGGACATGGCAGCCAACGCAGTAGTGGGCTCGCTGTACCGCTACAGCGCCGGGCAAACTGCCGCGCTGCAAGCGCAACTGACTGACTTCATCGTCCCCAACGGCCTGGGCTTCAGCCCGGACGGTAAGGTCATGTACCTCTCCGACTCTCACCCCACCGTTCAGAAAATCTGGGCCTTCGATTACGACACCGACAGCGGCACGCCCCACAACCGCCGCCTGTTCGTCGACATGAATCAGTTCCCCGGACGGCCCGATGGTGGCGCGGTCGATGCCGACGGTTGCTACTGGATCTGCGGCAACGACGCGGGACTGATTCATCGTTTCACACCGACCGGCAAACTGGATCGGTCCCTGGCCGTGCCCGTGAAGAAGCCGGCCATGTGCGCCTTCGGCGGCAAAGACCTGGATACGCTGTTCGTCACCTCGATTCGACCGGGTGGCGACATCAGCGACCAACCCCTGGCCGGGGGCGTGTTCGCCTTGCAGCCGGGGGTAAAAGGGCTCGAAGAACCTGAATTCAAGGGCTGATGCCCTGCACTGTCACACCACACAGCTGCATCTGGAACATAAAAATAACAACACTGGAGAACTCCATGGACTTCAAACGAACGTTGCTGGTCGTCGCCCTTCCCCTGGCCTTCGGTCTCTCGGGCATGGCTCAGGCTGAAATCAAGATCAAGTTTGCCGAGGTCCACCCCGCCGGTTATCCGCCGGTGGTGGCCGAACAGCAGATGGGCAAAAAACTCGAGGAGCAGAGCAAAGGCGAGATCACCTTCAAGATGTTCGCCGGTGGGGTGCTGGGCTCCGAAAAAGAAGTGGTCGAACAGGTCCAGAGCAACGCCGTGCAAATGACTCGGGTCAGCCTGGGCATCGTTGGACCGGTCGTACCGGACGTCAACGTGTTCAACCTGCCGTTCGTGTTTCGCGATCAGGCGCACATGCGCAAGATCATCGACGGCGAAATAGGCCAGGAAATCCTCGATAAAATCACCAACTCCGATTTCAACCTGGTCGCACTGGCCTGGATGGATGGCGGCACGCGCAACCTGTACACCAAGAAGCCGGTGCGCGACATCGCCGACCTCAAAGGCATGAAGATCCGCGTACAAGGCAATCCGGTGTTCATTGACACCATCAACAGCATGGGCGGTAACGGCATCGCCATGGCCACCGGCGAGATCTTCAGCGCCCTGCAGACCGGCGTCATCGATGGCGCCGAGAACAACCCGCCCACGCTGCTTGAGCACAACCACTACCAAAGCGCCAAGTTCTACACCTTGACCGAGCACTTGATCCTGCCGGAGCCAGTGGTGATGTCCAAGGCCACCTGGAACAAACTCAGCCCCGACCAGCAGAAGCTGGTACAGACCCTGGCCCGCGAAGCACAAGCCGAAGAACGAGCGCTGTGGGACGAGAAATCCGCCGAAGCCGAGACCAGACTCAAGGCTGCGGGAGTGGAGTTCATCGCACTGAGCCCCGCACAGAAGAAAGCCTTCTTCGACGCCACTCAGCCGGTGCGCGACAAATACGGTGCGCCGTACAAAGAACTGATCAGCCGCATCGAAGCCGTTCAGTAAGCCCCTTTGTCTGATAACGCCGCGGTGACAGGTGCAAGCCTGCTCGCCGCCGCCGTCGTGGTGATTCCCATGAAAAACACCGTGCTGCGCATCAACGACAGGATCTACCAGCTGTGCATCGGCATCGCGGGCCTCTCCGTGCTGACCATGACCCTGATCATCCCCTGGGGCATCTTCGCCCGTTACGTCCTGGGCAGCGGCTCCAGCTGGCCTGAACCCACCGCCATTTTGCTGATGGTGGTTTTTACCTTCTTCGGCGCCGCCGCCAGCTATCGAGCCGGCGCGCATATGGCCGTCGCCATGGCAGTCGACCGCATGCCCGATCCGGTGCGCAAGGCAGCAGCCATTGTGGTTCAGGTGCTGATGGCCGTGGTGTGCGTGTTCATGATCTCCAAGGGTTTCAAGCTGTGCTTCAACACCTGGAATCAGTTCCTTGGAGAAATGCCCGGGCTGCGGGTGGGCATTTCGTATCTGCCGATCCCTCTGGGCGGCGTCCTGACCCTGATTTTCGTGCTGGAAAAACTGCTTCTGGGCGATCAAAGCCATCGCCGGGTGCTGCGCTTTGACGTCATCGAAGAAAGCGAAGGAGCCGCATAAATGGACGCATTTATTTTGTTGGGCAGCTTCATTGCGTTGATCCTGCTGGGCATGCCGGTGGCCTACGCCCTGGGGTTGTCGGCATTGGTCGGCGCCTGGTGGATCGAGATTCCGTTCGACGCGCTGATGATTCAAGTGGCTGGCGGCGTGAATAAGTTCTCCTTGCTGGCGATTCCGTTCTTCGTGCTGGCAGGCGCGATCATGGCCGAAGGCGGCATGTCACGCAGACTGGTGGCGTTTGCCGGGGTGCTGGTGGGGTTTGTCCGTGGCGGCCTGTCGCTGGTGAACATCGTGGCTTCGACCTTCTTCGGCGCCATCTCGGGCTCCTCTGTGGCCGACACCGCATCGGTAGGTTCGGTGCTGATTCCGGAAATGGAGCGCAACGGCTATCCCCGCGATTTCTCCACGGCGGTGACGGTCAGTGGCTCGGTGCAGGCATTGCTGACGCCGCCCAGCCATAACTCAGTGCTGTATTCGCTGGCGGCTGGAGGCACCGTGTCGATTGCCTCGCTATTCATGGCCGGGATCATGCCGGGCTTGCTGCTAAGCGCGGTGATGATGGGCCTGTGCATGATCTTCGCCCGTCGGCGCAACTACCCCAAAGGCGAAGTCATACCGCTGCGTCAGGCGCTGAAAATCGCCGGTGAAGCGCTCTGGGGGCTGATGGCGATGGTGATCATCCTGGGCGGCATTCTGTCGGGGATATTCACCGCCACCGAGTCAGCGGCCATCGCCGTGCTGTGGTCGTTCTTCGTGACGATGTTCATCTATCGCGACTACAAATGGCGCGACCTGCCCAAGCTGATGCACCGGGCGGTGCGTACCATTTCCATCGTGATGATCCTGATCGGCTTCGCCGCCAGCTTCGGTTACATCCTGACGCTGATGGAGATCCCGATGAAGATCACCACCGCGTTCCTGACCCTGTCAGACAACCGCTACGTGATCCTGATGTGCATCAACGTCATGTTGCTGCTGCTGGGCACGGTCATGGACATGGCGCCGCTGATTCTGATTCTGACGCCGATCCTGTTGCCGGTGATTATCGGCATCGGCGTCGACCCGGTGCATTTCGGCATGATCATGCTGGTGAACCTGGGCATCGGGCTGATAACCCCGCCGGTGGGTGCGGTGTTGTTCGTAGGCGCCGCTGTGGGCAAGGTCACTATCGAAGCCACCGTCAAGGCGCTGCTGCCGTTTTACGTCGCGCTGTTCGCCGTCTTGATGGCAGTGACTTACATCCCGGCAATCTCATTGTGGCTGCCGAGCATGGTGCTTTAGGCACTGGCTTAGGACCCGATACAGCAACCGCCCTGATCAGGGCGGTTTTTTTTCGCCAGCCGCTTGCGATGCGATGCAGATCAACGCTTGGCCCCCCATGCCGCAACAAAAAGTGACACATATCTGATACAGAATCGCGCCCTGAAAACGCAGTGCTTCAGGGCAAATCTGTATCAGGATCGGACACTTTTCGCTGATGAAAACGTAAAACGAAATAGTTTGAAATATTTTCATTCAACAACGAGCGAACCCTGTGCTAGCTGCTAGTATCTCGCCTTGCCGCTGCCGAAACAGTCTGTAACAAACAGCGTTTCGCGTCGGATGATCACAGTGAAGTCTTCCGATCTGAAGCCCCATCGCTGGCCGCGATGGGTGATCGGGATGGTCCGGTTTTCTGCCGCTAAGTAAGCGGTTGTCTGTGAAACAGGACAAAAACGGGACGGCCAATCCCCCGTTGAACATCTTTTTAATGACATCGATTACATCCCCGGCATTTGCCGTTGTTTGCCCGCCTCCATTCATCCAGGCGCGGCAACCACGCACTGTCGTACCGGGCTAACCCAACGTGGGCGCAAGGATGCTTGACCAGTGGTTTTCACCGAGGAGGCGCTATGCCTTATACGACTTTTTCCGAGGCGCAGATCAAGAGTCTGATCGAGACCATTGACCATTACGGCTACGCGGTCTTGCCCGAATGGGCGAGCAGCGAGCAGCTTGAGCAACTACAAAATCTCGTCGTCGAGGCGGTAGCTGCGGCGGGCAATAACTACGTGGCGCTGTCGGGTAACGAAGCCGTCGCCGGTACCCCTCTCCAGGAATGGGGCAACTCGCGCGAGTTCATCGATTTATGCCGGCGCATCGTTGCAGGGGCCACCGGACAGCAATCCAGGGATTCTGGGTTGCAGCAGACGCTGCGCTGCCTGACCGGTGATGGCGGACGCCGTGAATCACTGATCTTTCACTACGACTCTTTTGTCCTGACCACGATCATGCCGGTGTGCATGCCCGCTGAAGGCGAAAGCGGTGATTTGCTGATGTTGCCCAGCCGTCGCCCGCTGCGTCGCAGCTACGCCTTGAACCTGCTGGACAAGCTGTTGGTGGATAACCGCTGGATGCAGCGGCGCCTGGCAAAGCGTTTCGCCAGAAAAGCCGACGCGTTTACGCGGATTCGCATGTTCCCGGGCAATCTGTATCTGTTCTGGGGCTATCGCTCGCTGCACACCAACCTGCCCGTTGCCCCTGACGCATTGCGCGCCACGGCGGTGTTTCACTATCACAACGTGCATGGCGGCAGCTCCCTGGCCAGCCGGGTAAGACGATCATTGAACGGTCTGAAGCCATCACACGTCACGACAGACGCAACCCATACCTGAAGTGCCACGTCCTGTTGGAGATCCCCCGTCGTCCAGATGCCGCACTGTCGCGCAGCAAACACTGATCCTGTTGGAGCGAGGGGGCGGCATTCCGACTTGCCCGCGAAGTTAACGAGGCGGGTGTCAGACAAAGCGAGGCGTCAACTTCGCGGGCAAGCCTCGCTCCAACAAATTATCGGTAGCTATTGAAATCAACGACATATCTCCAACAAGTTATCTGTAGGTATTGAAATCAACGACATATCTGATGTTCGCGGCTACAGGGTTTGCGCATAACCTTATATCTAGCCGTTATTTCCATAAAACCTGGCAGACGGACGCTTCTATATTTAGAACGAAATGTGATTATCTAATCGCGTATTTATATCCTTATGATCTGAGCCACAACAACCTGAAACAGGAGTTCAGACATGGCGATTCAGATCAACCCTGTAGCTGGCAGGATCGGTGCCCAGTTGAGTGGCGTTCAATTGTCCGGAGACATTTCTGCCGAAGATTTCGATTTCATCAACGCAGCGCTGCTGAAATACAAAGTGCTGTTCTTTCGCGAGCAGTTTCTGAGCGACGAGCAACACGAAAGCTTCTCCCGCCGGTTCGGCGATCAGGTCCCGCACCCTACCGTGCGCTCGGCCGAAAAAAGCAACGCCATCCTGCACCTCGATGCCAAGGAAACCCGCGCCAACTCCTGGCACACCGACGTCACCTTCGTCGCCAACTACCCCAAGCTGTCCATCCTGCGTGGCGTGGTCATTCCGCCGTATGGCGGCGACACGGTCTGGGCCAACACCGCCACCGCTTATGCCGATTTGCCTGAGCCGCTCAAACAACTGGCCGACAATCTGCGCGCCCTGCACACCAATCTTTACGACTACGCCGCGCCGCGCAACACCAGCGATGCCGGCCTGAAACGCTACCGCGAGCAGTTCACTGCCCAAGTCTACGAAACCGAACATCCGCTGGTGCGCGTCCATCCCGAAACCGGAGAGCGCAGCCTGCTGCTGGGGCACTTCGTCAAACAGATTCAGGGCGTGAGCAACAACGATTCAAAACAGTTGATTCGCCTCTTTCATGACCGCATCACCCACGTCGACAACACGGTGCGCTGGCGCTGGCAGGCCGGTGATGTGGTGATCTGGGACAACCGCGCCACCCAACACATCGCGATCAACGACTACGGTGACGCCGAGCGCATCGTGCGTCGCACCACTGTCGCAGGCGACGTGCCCTACGGCGTTGACGGGCGCTTGAGCCAGGCAATCAAACCCACGCCTGAAACGCTCTCGCCCAAGACCGAAGCCGACAAGAAACACCTCGCGGCCTGACCTTCTTTTTCACTTTTCACAGGATGGAACCGTCATGGCACAGGCCAAGCGTCAATCGTTGTTCAGCAAAAAAAGCGCGGCTACCGCACTGGCGGCGCTGCTGATGACTCCCTTGGCCCAGGCTGATGTCTTGCGCATCGGCGTGGCGAATGCCGGTGGTGGCGATCCCGTGACGTTCAGCGGTTCGCCCCTGAGCATCGTGCGCAACCAGCAGTTGCTGGAAAAAGCCTTCGCCGGCACGGGCACCGAGGTGCAGTGGTTCTTCTTCAAAGGCGCAGGTCCTGCGGTGAATGAAGCGTTGTCCAACCAGCAATTGGATTTCGCCTACGAAGGCGACCTGCCGCAAGTGGTCGCCCGCTCCAACGGGCTGGACACCAAGCTGCTCGCGGCAATCGGCGTGCGCGCCAACGTTTATCTGGCCGTGCCCAAAGGCTCGGACATCAAGAGCATCGAGGACCTGAAGGGCAAGAAGGTTGCGGTCTTCCGCGGGACCAACGCCCATCTGGTGTCGATCAACCTGCTGGCCGACCACGGGCTCACCGAGCGCGATCTCAAAGTGATCAATCTGGACAGCGGCAGCAGTCAGGCGGCGCTGGCGTCCAAGGGCGTCGATGCGGCCTTCGGAGGTCGCGAGTTGTTCAAACTGCGGGACCAGGGCCTGATCGACATCATCTTCGACAACCCGACCAACGACGTGCGCTACACCCGACAGTTGGCCTTGGTGGTGCGCGGGCCGTACGAGAAAGAACATCCGGACAATGTGCAAAAGGTGGTGGACACGCTGGTCGATGCCGCCAAGTGGGAGTCCGACGATCACAACCGCGACGCGGTGCTGGACGAATGGGCGAAAACCAACGAGCCGCTGGCCTCCTTGAAAGCCGACTTCGCCAATCTCACCCTGCGCGACAGCGCCTCGCCGCTGGTGGATGAGTTTTTGCGCTCGCGCTATCAGGCCGTCGCCGATCAGGCCAAGGAAGAGAAAATGATCCGCCGCCCGGTGTCGGTGGACGGCTGGTTTGAAACCCGTTATCTGGAAACGGCGCTGAAAAACAAAGGCCTTGAGCATTACTGGACGCCGTATGGTCCCGACGGCAAGCAGCCGGCGAGTACTGCCACGGCATCGACAACGCCATCTGCAACACCAGCAAGCGGAGGCTGAAACAATGTCCCGAGCCCACGCCACCGCCCGCCACCTGCACAAGGATGTGCCGCAATCGAGCGCATCCATCGAGCGCATGCCCGCCTTCCCTGCCCGGCCAGCGCGTCGCGTTAGGGCGAAACCAAACACAGAGGGCAAATGGCGCGCCAGGCTTGGCAATAGCGCATTGCCGTGGCTGTTGCCGCTGACGCTGCTGGGCTTGTGGTATGTGGGCACCGAACGCGGCTGGCTGTCGGAGCAAGTGTTGCCGCCGCCGGCGTTCGTCTATCAGACCCTCAGCGACCTGATCACCAGCGGCGACTTGTGGATGAACGCATCGGCCAGTCTGCAACGGGTGTTGGTCGGGTTTGTGCTCGGTGCAGGGTTGGGCATGGCTTTGGGCTTGGCGATGGGGCTTTCGAAAACCATTGAGGATTATCTGTTCCCGACCTTCAACGCGCTGGTACAGATCCCGGTGTTGGGATGGCTGCCCTTCGCGCTGCTGCTATTCGGCATCGGTGAGCCGCTCAAGTACGTGCTGATCGCACATGCCGCGTTGATCCCGGTCACGTTATGCACGCTGCAGGCGTTCCGGCAGGCACCCAAAGGGCTGCTGGAAGTGGGCGCTGCATACGGTTTTAGCCGCCGGCAAATCGTCACTGATATCGTGATTCCGTCGGCCATCCCGCCCATTTTCACCGGCCTGCGCCTGGGCTTCACCAAAGCGTGGTTGTCGTTAGTAGTGGTCGAATTGCTGGCTTCGAGCGAAGGTCTTGGTTACTTGATCGCCTACGGACGCCAGCTGTTTCAGCTGGACCTGGTGATGGCCGCTGTCGTGGTCGTCGGCGCCGTTGGCCTGCTGATTGATCGAGGTTTCGAGGCCGTGGAACGGCGACTGAACAGAGGCCGGCCGGTGACGCTGGGGAGACTGCAATGAGCGCTTTGGCTTGGACTTATAAAGTCAGCAATAAACGCTATCGAGGCTGGGTGCTGCCGATTCTCGGTGTGGCCGTCTGGTGGCTGGCGGCGAATCAGGGATGGAGCACTTCCGGGCTGCTGGTTTCACCGCACAAGGTCGCTGAAACAGCCTGGTCGCAGGTGGCGTCCGGGCAATTCTGGCGAGCGATATCGGCCAGTCTGGCGCGCAATCTCAGTGGCTTTTTCATCGGCACCGGACTGGGTCTGATACTGGGCTGCCTGCTGGGGTTTTCCCGGCTGTTCGAGCGCCTGGTCGGGCCGAGTTTCAATACGTTCAAACAGATTTCCCTGTTCGCGTGGATTCCACTTATTTCGGTCTGGTTCGGCTTGGGCGACGTCGCCAAAGTGGTGTTCCTGTCGCTGGCAGCACTGGTACCGGTGGTGGTGAACACCTGTGACGGCATACGTAATGTGCCGGGCAATCTGTTGGAAGTCGCGCGGGTGTACCGCTTCACGCGCTGGCAAACGGTGATCGGCGTGATGTTGCCCGCCGCCCTGCCCTCGATCTTTACCGGCATTTATCTGGGGCTGGTCTACTCGTGGCTGGCCACCATTGGTGCGGAATATCTATTGGTCTCGGGCGACGGCATCGGTAACACGCTGATCGACGGCAGCGAGCATTTCATGATGGACCTGGTGTTGTTCGGGATGGTGGTCATCGGCCTGGTGGGTTGGGCGTTGAACACACTGGCTCGCAAGGTCGAACGCCGCATTCAGCGCCTCTATGGCATCACCCCGCGCTAATTGTTTTCAGACAGGATCGATAACATGTCCAACGCACTCAATCACTCGACCGGCTATGTACCTCACAAGAACGGTCTTCGACTGGAAAACATCAGCAAGCGCTTTGTGTCGACGGCGGGCGACGACACGCAACTGCAGGTGCTCGATAACGTACAACTGGACATCGAACCGGGTGAATTCATCACCATCGTTGGCGCCAGCGGCTGCGGAAAATCCACCTTGCTGCGGTTGATCCTTGGCCTGGACGAGGACTACGACGGTCGCATATTGCTGGGTGAAACGCCGATTCATGGCACCGGGCTTGAGCGCGGCATTGTGTTCCAGGACCACCGCTTATTCCCCTGGCTGACGGTTGAGCAGAACGTCGCCGTTGGCTTGAAAAATGCGCCGTTGAGCGGTGCACAAAAACGCGAAGCCGTGACCGAGCACATCAAGCTGGTGGGGCTGCAGGACTTTGTCGCGTCGTACCCGCATCAGATTTCCGGCGGCATGGCGCAACGGGTTGCCATCGCTCGCGGGCTGGTCAATCGGCCCAGCGTGTTGCTGCTCGATGAGCCGTTCGGCGCCCTCGACGCCCTGACACGCACCCGCCTGCAACGCGAGCTGCAGCACATCTGGCAGCATGAAAAAATCACCATGGTGCACGTGACCCATGATGTGGATGAAGCGGTGTACCTGGGTGATCGGGTGGTGGTGATGCAGCCTAATCCGGGGCGTATCCGGCGCATCGTCGACATCGACCTGCCCCGCCCGAGAAACCGCAGCGACGCGCGGTTCATTGCGCTGAGGGATGATGTGTTGAGCGATTTTGCGGAGTTGTCTTAAAAGATATCCATGGTCTTTTGATTCTGGCCGAAGGCCGTTGGAGCGAGGCTTGCCCGCGAAGCTGACTATGCGCAACGTCAGGTAATACCGAGGCGCCAACTTCGCGGGCAAGCCTCGCTCCAACAGGACTTCAACTGGGCTCGTACATTGACACTTGATTACGCCCATTCTTTTTCGACGCATACAGCGCCTGGTCCGCCCATTCGATCAGGGTTTTGTGATCGTCCAGGGGTAAGTTCAGATCAGCGACGCCAAGGCTTACGGTGCAGCGGATCGCCTGGCCTTCGTGGGGGATTTCCTGCGCCTGGATCGCCAGGCGCAAACGTTCGGCGAACACCTGCGCACCGTATTTGTCGGTATCGGGCAAAAGGATGGCGAACTCTTCACCGCCATAACGCCCGGCGATGTCCGAATCGCGAATATGTTCGCGCACCACATCGGCGACGCGCTGGATAACCCGGTCGCCGCACTGATGACCATAAGTGTCATTGACCCGTTTGAAGTGATCGATGTCGAACATCACCAGGGCCGCCGATGTGCGGTAACGCATATGCCGCGCGTACTCCAGGCGCAGCGCTTCTTCCCAGTGCCCGCGGTTATACAGCCCGGTCAGGCGGTCGGTGCTGGAGAGCTTCTGCAGTTGCAGATTGGCAGCCTGAAGCTGCAAGCGGTTGGTGGCCACATCGGTGACGTCATAGATCACCAGGCACACGTGGGTCACGTCGCCCGTGGTGGAGCGCAACGGGAACATCGTGGTGTTCTGATACATGAAGTCTTCAAGCCCGGTAATCGGCTGATAGCTTTTGAAGCGCACCAGATAAGGTCGCTGCTCCCAAATGGTGAACGCGGGCGTACCCAGGGTGATGACGTTATCGATCTTCCTCTTGAGCCACCCCTGATTGACCTCGGGAAACAACTCGAAAAACGACCGGTTGGCCGCCTCGTATGGCAGCACCCCGGAACGGTTTTCCATGAAGGTATTCCACACCTGCACGCAATACTGCTGGTCCAGCACCACCACACCCACATCAATGCTCTGGGTGATAGTCAGCAGCCAATGCAGTTCGCGCACATCAATACGATCGTTCATCCATCAGCTCATCAGGTAGGCGAGTTTGTGCGACAGCCGATCGACCGAATCTTCGGTGAACAACAGCAGCAGATCGAAGTGAATGTTGTGGCCCTCCAGGCTGTAGCTGATCTCCACGGCCAGGGTTTTCTTCCAGCGTTGCTGGTTGATGCGGATCAGCTCATCGATACCGCTCTGGCTGCCGAGCACTTGCGGATGGCTTTGCGAGAAGGCGATATCGATCTGTTCGGCGATGCCACTCAGGCAGGCGCCAATCAGAATCGAGGACAGATCCAGCAGCATCTCCATGTCGCAGCTTTCAGCCGTGGACTCCCCTGAGGCATCGAGCTTCATCAAGTGCGCCATGTCGGCGATTTCGGAGTCATGAAACAGCAACAGCGCCTCGCCGGCGATGCCCCCGCCGATGTAACCCTGGCACACCGCTGTCAACCGGTCACTGCTCTGAGCGTCGGCCAGCGCCATGTGCAACTCGCCTACTTCCAGCATGTTGACGTTGGGTACCGGCAGCTGCACAAACACGCCCAGCACCCGCGCCAACAAAGCCGCAGCCCGGCCCATGGCGACGTTTACCGTTTCCCGGAACGCATCCTGAAAGGTGATCGTGGCGTGCGCGACTTTGGGCGCGATGGCAACGCTCTTGTCGGGCTCGCCCAGTAGGCCCAGGCGCTCCAGGGTATGTTGCAGCTCTAGGGGATCGGCCGGTTTTTTCAGGAATGCCAGCGCACCCAGTTCCATGACCCGGCGCACCGCTTCTTCCTGCACATCCCCTGAGACCACAATGACACTGGCCTGCAGGTTTTCGGCGCGCATCGCCGCCAGCGCTTGATACCCGTCCATGTCGGGCATGGTCAGGTCCAGCAGCACAATCTGGCCCAATCCCTGACGAATGGCTTTTAGCCCTTCGCGGCCATTGGTTGCGGTGGTGACTGACACGCCCCAATCAGCGGGTAAAGCCCGTATCAGCTGTTTGCGCGCCATATTGGAGTCGTCGCAAATCAACAGGGGAATCAAGGGCATTGCTTTCTTTCTCACTGCAAAAGAGTTTCAGGCAGAGCCCGGCGTATCGTTTTAACTCATAAAAGTGCGACAGATATCGCGCGATCATCGCAGATAAATCTTTCAGTCCTATATCAACACCATAGTGAGTCGATTCTTCCCCCCAATATCGTGATGCAGCGCTATATGCAATATCTGTGCTCAGGAACGGCCACAGTTTTGAGCCTACGCGGGCATATCGATGCCAAGCCCCGGCTATCTCTGAAACACCTGAATATGCTGGTTTTATGGCGCCAAAATACCTCGACCACCCACTATGGGGACGCTACCCAAAGCCTGTTCGTGACTGTGGCGCGTAGTGATATCCAATAAATACAGGACGACCGCCTGAATATACTCAAGTATTAAATCGACACACCCAAGTAGTACTGCAGTGTATTGAGGTAGGAGTGAGAACCGCTGTGTTCTGACTTATTGTTTTAACCACAAAAGTCAGGTCAATGCTCACCGGGAAATACGAGGATGCGTCGCCATGAACAGCTATAAAAAAGTGCAGTTGCCCTACCGCGTTGCTACCACGATGAGCCAATACGGTGCTCATGACTCGAAGCGGGTTGGCGAGCGGATGGCGCTGGTGGAGTTACTGCAGGAGCATCTGATGGTGGCGCTGGACTTGCGTCAATACGTCCATAGCCTGGAAGCGCGACTGCGCAATGTCAGCTTCGCGGACTTGCGAGAGCTGTTCCACCGTATCGGCGAAGCCACCCGCGAATGCGCTGACTTTCTCAGTGAACGTATCCATGATCTGGGAGCGCTGGCCGAACGTTCGGTAATGAGCGTGCTGTATCAACATGACGCCGACACCTGGCGCACTATCAACTTCGCTGCCTGCATCTGGCACATCAATGCGCGCGCCGACACACTGACCCGGTTCGCCCCGCAAGCCCGGAGCATGATGGACCGCGCAGTGGTGAACGGCGACTATGCCAGCCTGCACCTGATCACTGATTGCATCTACCAGATCAGTCAGTTGGTAGCACTCATCCAGATCAACATCCCCGCTGAATCAAAGCCTTCTGAAGCCGAGCAAACAATGCCGTATCTGCGCCAGGCGGGCTGATTGGCCTGATCAGCGAACCCCGCCCACAGTCGACGCCTCATCGATCAGACCCACACCGCATGCCGAACCGGTCCAGTACCGGGTTTCGCTGCTGCCCCGCCGATTTGACTATCAGCCTGCGTACCTATGCCTGAACCCCGGTAATGAGTACCGAGGGACCGGGTTGATCGCGATTGAACACTGGCGATAGCCTGGTCCGCACTTGGTCGTTGCATTGTTGACGCAGCGGCGGCAGGCAATGAGCGTGATGGATCAGACTCAGCTCAGCGTGGACTCGATGCAGTCGATCAACGCCTGCCCTTGAAAGGGTTTGCCGAGAAAACACACTGCACTGCCGGTCATCGCACGCTTGCGAATGGCCTCTTCAGGGAAGGCCGTGATGAAAATCGTTGGAATCCGGTATCCCTGGGCAGTCAGATGCTCATGCAACTCCACGCCGCTCATGTTCGGCATCTGCACATCAGTGATCAGGCAATCAGCGTATTCACGATCTTCGGACCGCAGAAACTCTTCCGCCGAGCCAAACAGACAGGCAATGAAACCCAGTGAACGAATCAGGCTATCGATACTGGCGCGCACCGCAGTGTCGTCGTCGACAACTGCGATCAGGGGAAGTCTGGGCAAGCGGGACACCTTCAGCGTTACAGGCAAAAGAAACATGTACACGGATGCACACGACTGCTGCCGACACCGTACCGGGCTGAGCCCCAACAAAGAACTATACAGGCGTATGACTAAGTGCCATTAGCGACCAACGGCGCCTTTCCTGACCGAATGGACAACTCAGAAAAAAGTCACGTCTGCACGCTCTTCAGGCCAACAGACGTTGGAGACGCCGAGTGAATCCTGTAGGAGCTGCCGAGCAGCGCGAGGGTGCGATGCGGTGTGTCAGGCGTGCCGCAATCGCAGCCTTCGGCAGCTCCTACAAGATGTGCATCGCCTGGCGCCAGACGTTGGCCAGATTCTTAATTCCCTGCCAGCGCCTCCGACATCTTCACCAGATCGGCAAAGGTCTTGGCCTGCATTTTTTTCATGGCGTGGCCGCGATGGATTTTGACGGTGATTTCGCTCAGACCCATTTCTGCCGCGATTTGCTTGTTCATCAGACCGGTTACGGCAAAGGCCATGACTTCCTGCTCCCGAGGGGTAAGGGTTTGGAAGCGGGCTCGCAGATTGGCGGCGGACTTACCGGTTTCCCGGCGCTTGCTGTCCTGCTGCAATGCCATCGACACCGCGTCCAGCAGGTCTTGATCGCGGAACGGCTTGACCAGAAAATCCAGCGCCCCGGCTTTCATCGCCTTGACGGACATCGCGATGTCGCCGTGGCCACTGACGAATATGATCGGCATCGAGACTTTGTGTTCGCTCAGGCGCACCTGGAAATCCAGCCCGCTTTCCCCCTGCAGGCGCACATCCAGGATCAGACACGCCGGGGCGTCTTCGAATGGGTGTTGCAAAAACTCGGCACCCGAGCCGTAGGTGAACACTTGCATGCCCACCGAACGCAGCAGGCTATTGAGCGCAGTGCGCAGCGCCGGATCGTCATCGACTACAAAGACCGTGGGCATAGGCGCTTGCGAAGTCATGGCTGCACCTCCACGCAGGCTGGGAGGGAGAAGCTCAACAGCGCGCCTTGCCCCAATTGACTGTCTACCCAGATCCGCCCGCCGTGGGCCTCGATGATCGAACGGCAAATCGACAACCCCATGCCCATCCCCTCTGGCTTCGTGGTGAAAAACGGATTGAACAGGCTCGACAGGTTCTGCTCAGCCACTCCAGGACCGTTGTCCTGAACGCCAAGCTGGACGCCGCCAGCGTCAGATACGGACAGGCGCACGGTAAGCCTCCGGCTTTTACCTTGCATGCCCGACATCGCCTGCATGGCATTGATCAGCAGATTGATGATCACCTGCTGCAACTGCACCCGATCACCCTGGGCGTACAGCGGGAGATCGCCGGTCTTTAATTCAAGCGTGACGCGTTGGCGCTTGATTTCACGCCGGACCAGCTCGACCGACTCGTTCAGCACTTCCAGCACATCAACCTGGACGTGCTGGGGGCTGGTCTTGCGCGACAGCGCGCGAATGCGGCGGATGACTTCGCTGGCACGATGGGCCTCACTCATGATCCGCTCGGTAGCGCTACGCACTTCTTCCAGGTCGGGCACTGGGCGATTGAGCCAGCGCAGGCCAGCCTCGGCATTGGTGGTGACCGCCGCCAGCGGCTGGTTGACCTCATGGGCAATGGATGCCGCCAACTCGCCCAGCGTCGTGACGCGAGTGATGTGGGCCAATTGCATCTGCGATCGATGCAGGGCTTCTTCAGCCGATTTAGTGGCCGTCACGTCCATCAGCGCGCCAATGTATTCACACTCACCCGCCGCATCGCGCACCTGACAGGCGAGCATGCGCAGACACTTGACGCTGCCATCGGGCATCAACAGGCGAAATTCGGTTTCCAGATTGGCGTGCTGGGCATACGCCATATCGATGATTGACTTGAGCGCCCCGGTGTCTTCGGGATGGGTACGCTCGATCATGCATTCCAGAGTGGGATGCAGGTGCTGGAATTCAAAAATACGTTTGGCTTCGTCTGACCAGTACATCTGACCGCTGGGCATTTTCAGGCCAATGCTGCCGGTCAGGCTCAAGCGCTGGGCTTCGGTCAGAAACGCTTCGCTGCGATGCAACAAGTGGACCTGCGCCTGCAATGCGTCTTTTGCCGCCTTGTTCTTGAGCGCCAGAAAAGAAGTGATCGCGATGGCGGCCAGGCTGACCATGCACCGGGCGAACGCTGGCGTAAGCCACTGCGTGCCATGGGACAGCAGGTACGCCGCCAGGGTCAACAGCCCGCAGGTCAGCGACACCACCAGCACGCCTTTGCGCGTGAACAGGTCGCCGGAGATCAGAATGACCACCACGTACAACACCGCGATGGCGACGTCGAGTGTGCTCAGCCAGTCGATCAGAAAGATGATCAGCGTGATCGCCACTGAGCCCAGGCGCAAAAGCCAGCCGTATGGCGACACAGGCTGCCGAGGGGTGTGGAGAAGCGCAGTAGACGCGATATTCATTCCTACACGTATGCCTTGTTCTGATCGTTGGATGGCAGCATGAATAGAAAAGCAGAGTACAGATCAATCCCGCACCACCTGGCTCGCCGATCTGAAACGGCCGGGTGTCAGGATAGTATTTTTAGTATCGATAGGAAGATTATGCCCGCCATGAGATTACCTTTTCTTGTCTGAAAGGATCCAGATTTTATGAGGGCGCTGTCCATAGGCTCGCGAGTCCAGGCGGCTAGCGCCATTGGACCGGGGTGCGCTGAAGGAATGGAAAGTGGCAAGCGGCCCTGACGCCTTTTCCAACACCAAAAAAAACAGCAGCGTGTTAGCACGCTGCTGTCTTTGTGCCGATAGACCGGATCAACGCTCGTGCAACGCCTCGGCCCGTGCCTTGAGCACCGGTTTGAGCAGGTAGCTCAGCACGCTTTTCTTGCCGGTGATGATGTCGACGGTGGCGACCATGCCGGGGATGATCAGCAGCGGATGCTCATCGGTGCCCAAGTGACTGCGATCGGTGCGCAGTTTGATGACGTAGAAAGTGTTTTTCTTTTCTTCGTCCTGAATGGTGTCAGCACCGATCTGCTCTAGCTTGCCTTTTAGCCCACCGTAGATGGTGTAGTCGTAGGCGGAGAATTTGATCATCGCTTCTTGCCCAGGATGCAGGAACGCGATGTCCTGGGGGCGTATACGTGCTTCCACCAGCAAGGTGTCGTCCAGCGGTACGATTTCAGCGATGTCACTGCCGGGCTGGATCACACCACCCACGGTGTTAACCAGCATCTGCTTGACGATGCCCCGCACCGGCGACGTCACCATCGTGCGATTGACCCGGTCCTCAAGCCCCTTGGCCGTGGACTGCGCCTTGCTCAGGTTGGTCCGCGCTTCATTCAATTGCGTCAGCGCGTCACTGCGGAATTTGCCGCGGGTTTCGTCGATCTTGCGCTGCACTTCGTTGATCGCCGCTTGCGCACGAGGAATCGCCAGCGTGGTGCCATCGAGTTGACCACGTGTTTCCACTTCCGAACGCTTCAGGCGCAGCACTTCAACCGGCGACACGGCGCCCTGCTTGACCAGCGGCTCGGACATGCCGATCTCCTGGCGCAACAAGCCCAGACTGTTGCGATATTGCTCTTGCTTGGAGGCGAACTCGCGAAGCTCTTGCTGACGCTGAATCAACTGCTGTTGCAAGCCGCCCAGTTCGTCGGCCAATTGCTGACGACGGCTCTGGTACAGCGACTCTTCGTTATTGGCTTGATTGGGCGCGGTTTTGCGCGCCTCTGCAGACAGGTTCAGCGGCCGGTTATCCACTTCGGCGCTCAGGCGCTCGACGCGTAACTCCATCGACACCCGATCCGCTTCGGTCTCGCCCACGTTGGAAGCAAAACGCGTGTCATCCAGACGGATCAATGGCGCGCCCGCTTCGACGATCTGGCCGTCATGCACGTAAATCTGAGCGACGATACCGCCCTCAAGGTTCTGGATTTTCTGGACTTTGGTCGAAGGAATCGCCTTGCCCTCGCCCTTGGTCACTTCATCGATCACGGCGTAGTTGGCCCACAGCACCAGGAAGGCAAAAAACAGAATCACCGCCCAGATGGTCAAGCGCACAATGCGCGGTGCGTCGTCTACCAGGGCCTTTTCGACTTCGGGCAACGGCTGCCCTTCCAGCGAAGACGTACCACGAAAATAGCGAAAGATCCCGCCGCCGGACTGTCCTGGACCTGACTTAAGCAACACTGATCTGCCCCTTCTTCAACGCTTCCATGACGGCGGCTTTCGGGCCGTCGGCGAGAATCTGACCACGGTCGATCACGATCAAACGATCAACCAGACTGAGCAACGATGCCCGGTGAGTAACAAGGATCACGGTCTTACTCTCGACGACAGCCTGCAGACGTTGTTTCAGACGCTCTTCACCGGTGTTGTCCATGGCGCTGGTCGGTTCGTCCAGCAACAGGATCGGCGGGTTAAGCAACAAGGCGCGGGCCAGGGCAACGTTCTGCCGCTGTCCGCCGGAAAGATTCTGTCCCCGCTCACCCACTTGCAGCTCGTACCCTTGCGGGTGCAGCCGGGCAAACTCATGCACACCTGCCAGTTCGGCGGCCTGCAGGACCATTTCGTCATCCACGTAGCGCGCGCCGGACACCAGATTGTCGCGCAGGGTGCCGGCCAGCAGTTGAATGTCCTGGGCGACGTAGCCGATGTTGTGGCGCAGCTCGCTGACGTCGATCTGGCGAATGTCCACGCCATCCACCAGCAAAGAACCGGCGTCGGGTTGATAAAGACCCACCAGCAATTTGGCCAGTGAGCTTTTGCCCGAGCCGCTGCGACCGATGATGCCGATCTTCTCACCCGGACGAACCACCAGACTGATGCCTTTGAGCGCCAGGTTCTGCTGATTGGGATAAGTGAAATCCAGGCCACGAAACTCCATCGCTCCCTGCAATACCTGACGACTAAGCGGACGCTCGTCGAAGTTGCGCTCTTGCGGCAACTCCATCATCTGGTCCACCGACACCATCGTCACTTTGGCCTGCTGATAGCGCGTCAACAGCCCGGACAACTGAGCCAACGGGCCCAGCGCTCGGCCACTGAGCATGTAACACGCCACCAGGCCGCCCATGCTGAGATTGCCGTCGATAATCTGGTAGACGCCGAAACAAATCATCGCCACGCCAGCCAGTTGCTGGATGAGCAAGGTGATGTTCATCGCAAGACCAGACAGAATCTTGACCCGCAACTCCAGGCGGCTGAGGGTGCCGATGGTCTGCTCCCACTGATACTGACGCTCGCTCTCGGCGTTGTTGACCTTTACCGCATCGAGACCGGCCAGGGTTTCGATCAAACTCGATTGACGCTCGGCGCCCAGCGCCATGGTGCGTTCGAGGGTGGCGGTCAAAGGTTTCTGCAGGAAGTGACCGATGCCCAGGGCCAAGGGGAAAGCGATGATCGGGATCCACACCAGATGGCCACCCAACAGCGCGATCACCAACAGGATGATCAGGGTGAAGGGCAAATCGATCAGGCTGGTCAGGGTCAGCGACGTCAAGAAGTCGCGCATGCCCTGAAACTCATGGATGTTCTGGGCGAAGCTGCCGACCCGCGCAGGCCGGTTTTTCATCGCCATGCCGACGATCCGTTCAAACAGCGTGGCGGAGATGATCAGGTCGGTTTTCTTGCCCGCCAGATCCAGGCACAAACTGCGCAGGCCCTTGAGCAGCAGGTCGAACAGGTAAGCGCCACAGATGCCCGCGGCCAGGACCCACAATGTCGCGGTCGCCTGGTTGGGAACTACGCGGTCGTAAACGTTCATGACGAACAGGGGCGCAGCCAGGGCGATCAGGTTGATCACCAGACTTGCAGCGATCGCATCGGCGTACAGCCAGCGCGAACGCTTGAGGGTGTCTTTGAACCAGGATTTCGCTCGCGGGATGAGCGAGCCCTTGGTCACGTCAAATTTATGTTGCGGCTGGGCGAAGAACACCCGCCCGCTGTAATCCTTGGCCAGCACCTCGCGGGCCACTTCAACCTCGCCGCCATCGCTTTCGCTCAGCAGCAAGCGCGCGGTGTCGTCGTTCCAGCTCAGCAGCACCGCACTTCGCCCGTCCTTGAGCATCAGGAGTGCAGGCAATGCAATGGCCGGGATCTGGTCGAGCTTGCGTTGCAGCAAACGCCCCTGCAAACCGGCACGGGCGGCCGCTCGCGGCAATAAATCGGCGCTCAGCCGCTGATCGGGCAATGGCAGACCGGTGGTCAGCATCGCTCGACTGGCGGGTTTATGGTGCAGCGCGCAGAGCGTCAGCAGGCCGTCCAGCAACGGATCATCGTGCTGGCTGCGGGGATCATGGCCTAGATGAACCGAGGGTAATTCCAAATCCACGCTGACACTCTCTTTATATCGCTAACTGTTGGGGAAACCGACTGCGTCAAAAATCAGTTCATACCCGGCAGCTGAACTGTCGGTTTCGTATCGTTCTGCACAACTGATGCCATCGGCGCTACGACACCCTGACTTTTCAGCAGAACGCCCATGTCGGCCTTGATGCGGTACTGGCTGTACTGTTTAAGGTTCTGCAACTGCACAAGACGCTGCGAGGCGGTGAACAGCTCGTTTTCGCTATCGAGAAGGTCGAGCAGCGTACGCTCACCCAGACTGAATTGCTGCTGGTATGAAGTGCGAACGCTGGTGGTGCGATCGACATACTGCTGAGCAATAGGGATTTGCGAATTGGCGTTGTTATATGCGTTCCAGGCCAAGCCGAGCTCTTCGTTCAACTGACGCAGGGCGTTATTACGGATATCGAGTGCCTGAGAAGCAAGGTACGACTTGGACTGCAGGTCAGCCTTGTTGCTACCGCCTGAGTACAGGTTGAAGCGCATGCGCACCATGGCTTCCCAACCATTGTTATGGCCTTCGTCGCCGCCGGTGTTGTTATCCGCGTTGCGGCCCAGCTCAGCATCGAACCGTGGGTAGTACGAAGATTGAGCAGAGCTGTACTGCTTCTCGGCAGCAGCGATATCAGCCTCGGCCGAACGCAATACCGGGCTGTTTTCAAGCATCTGCTGACGAGCTTCCTGCAACGTAGCCGGCATCATTGTCATGAACGGCGGCGGCGTTTCCAACTGATCGGGCGCCTGACCAACGGCGCTCAAGTAATTAGTTTCAGCGTCGGCCAGATTAGTCTTCTCGGTCATCAAGTTGTTTTGTGCCTGAGCCAGACGCGCATCGGCCTGGTCCATATCCGCCATGCGCCCGACACCACGACTAGTGCGAAGTTTAATCTGATCGTAAATTCGTTCGTGGCTGCGCAAGTTAGCTTCAGCCAGTCGAACCATTTCACGCTGAGTTAAAACATCCAGATATACCTGGGCAACCATTAACCCGGTGCGCTCGGATGTATTAAGCAGAGCGTATCCACGTGAATTAGCGGTGGCTTGTTGACGCGCTACTTCGTTGGAAGTCTGAAACCCGTCAAAAATCATTTGCTGCAAGCGAATCGCAGACTCCCCGCGATTAAGCGTCTGGTAGTCATGATTGCCGGTCGTCGCGCGAGTACTTGGCGTGTCGGAACCGGCGCGGCCGTAGCCTGCGGTCACGTCGACACGCGGCAGGTAACCGCCCTTGGCAGCGCGAACGGCGTAGTCCTGAGCAATGCGCGCATTGACGCCAGCTTGAACCTCAGGGTGCACGTCGAGCGCCTGCTGCATGGCTTTTGGCAAGCTATCTGCATTGGCCAGGCTAGCGGTGAGAACGAATGGAATAGCGGTAAGGATGTACGCACGCATGAGGATGGGTCCCGAGAACGTTCTTGTTCAAAATGCAGCAGAGCAGCCGCCGCATCAAAAAATGGCTATTGAATGGGACCGTTGTCGAGGTTGTTCTGAATGGGACTTGGGATCACACAGCAGAAAGTCGCGATTCCATTAAATATCAATGTGACATTACGGGGGCGATTGTTTAGGATGTCGCCGAATAGGTCAATAGTTTGGCTAAAAGTTAATTCCAGAAATGCTAACAAGTAGCAAGTAAATTGACGCCAAAAATCAAAACCTAATTAAAACAATCAGTTAGTTTTTTGGCGTCAAATTATTGTGTAAAAAATACGTACCCTGTATGAAGCGGCGCATAGATAAGCCGGTCGGCATTATGGATACCCACTGAACGGTAAAAGCGGAGAGTCACCCCAATGAGCAGTGTTGTTGCCATCGTCAAAAGCATTGTTGGCCAAGTAGTCGCAGTCTCCCCGGAAGGGATTCGCCGTGTACTGATCGAGGGGGACCGGTTGTTCGCCGGGGAACAGGTGCTGACTGGCCCGGCAGGAGCGGTAACGCTCGAACTGCCTGATGGCCGCACCCTGGACATGGGCCGTGACAGCCAGTGGAGTTCGGAAACCCCGACATCTACCGTTAATCTGTCGGAAGCCACCGCGCAGGCGGCACCGTCAGTTGCCGAACTGCAGCAAGCCATCGCTGCAGGCGTCGACCCTACCAAAGACCTGGAACCAACCGCTGCCGGCCAGAACGCGCCCGGCGCAGGCGGTGACGCCGGTGGTGGCCACAGCTTCGTGCTGCTGAGCGAAACTGCAGGCGTGGTTGACCCAACCATTGGCTTCCAGACTGCAGGCCCGGATAACCAGCGGGCGGCCATCGTCCAGCAGGATGCAGGCAACGCCGGTCTGCTTGATGCAAACACGCCACCCGATACAAACACGCCGGCACTCGCTTCGACCTTGAGCGTTACCGCGACGCCAACGCTGACCGAAAACGGCGGCACGCTGGTGTACACCGCGACCCTGACTCAGGCACCCACCACTGACCTGACCATCACGCTGTCCAACGGCCAGACCATCGTCATTCCTGGCGGCCAGACCACCGGCTCCGTCTCCCTCGAGATTCCGGGGCGAAACACGCCGTACATCGATCCAACCCAGATTTCCACCACCGTCACCGGCACTACTGGCGGCTCGGGTATTGTGGTCACGACTGACCCGACACCTGCGGTCACGCAAATCACTGACACCATCGATACCACCACCGTCACGTTGACCGCCGGCAGCGCTACCAGCACCGAAGGCACCACGATCACCTACACCGCGACGTTGACCAATCCGGCTCAGACGCCAGTAACCGTCACCTTGTCTGACGGTTCGACGATTATTGTTCGTGCAGGCGAATCGACTGGCAGCATCACTGTTCCGGCTCCAGCCAACGACGTGTACAACACCAACACCACGATCAGCACCACGATCACCGGTGCGACTGGTGGCAACTTCGAGAACCTGGTGCCAAACCCGGCGCCAGCAGTCGTTGGCATTACTGATTCGGTCGATACCACCACGGTCACTCTGACTGCCGGTGCCGCTACTAGCACCGAAGGCACCACGATCACTTACACCGCGACGCTGACTAATCCAGCGCAAACGCCGGTGACTGTGACCTTGTCCGACGGCTCGACGATCATTGTTCGTGCAGGCGAATCGACTGGCAGCATTACAGTCCCTGCTCCAGCCAACGACGTGTACAACACCAACACCACGATCAGCACCACGATCACTGGTGCCACTGGCGGCAACTTCGAGAATCTGGTTCCAAACCCGGCGCCGGCTGTTGTCGGCATCACTGACAGCATCGACACAACGACTGTCACGCTGACTGCCGGCGCCGCTACCAGCACCGAAGGCACGACAATCACCTACACCGCGACGCTGACCAACCCGGCGCAGACGCCAGTGACGGTCACCTTGTCCGATGGCTCGACCATCATCGTGCGTGCGGGCGAATCGACTGGCAGCATCACCGTCCCGGCTCCGGCCAACGACGTGTACAACACCAACACCACGATCAGCACCACGATCACTGGTGCCACCGGTGGCAACTTCGAGAACCTGGTTCCGAATCCAGCGCCGGCTGTTGTGGGCATCACCGACTCGGTCGATACCACCACGGTCACGCTGACTGCCGGCGCCGCTACTAGCACCGAAGGCACGACGATCACCTACACCGCGACGCTGACTAACCCAGCGCAAACGCCGGTAACGGTCACCCTATCCGACGGTTCGACGATCATTGTTCGTGCGGGGGAATCGACTGGCAGCATCACCGTCCCGGCTCCGGCCAACGACGTGTACAACACCAACACCACGATCAGCACCACGATCACTGGTGCAACCGGTGGCAACTTCGAGAATCTGGTGCCGAATCCTGCGCCAGCAGTCGTTGGCATTACTGACTCCATCGACACCACCACCGTAACCCTGACCGCAGGCGCTGCTACCAGCACCGAAGGCACGACGATCACTTATACCGCGACGCTGACTAATCCAGCGCAGACGCCGGTAACCGTGACCCTGTCCGATGGTTCGACGATCATTGTTCGTGCAGGCGAATCGACTGGCAGCATCACAGTCCCTGCTCCAGCTAACGACGTTTACGTCACTGACAACACCATCAGCACCACCATCACCGGTGCAGTCGGCGGCAACTTCGAGAATCTGGTTCCGAACCCGGCGCCGGCTGTTGTGGGTATTACTGATTCGGTCGATACCACCACGGTCACGCTGACTGCCGGTGCAGCCACCAGCACCGAAGGCACCACGATCACTTACACCGCGACTTTGACCAACCCGGCTCAGACGCCAGTGACTGTCACCTTGTCCGACGGTTCGACGATCATTGTTCGTGCAGGCGAATCGACTGGCAGCATCACCGTCCCGGCTCCTGCCAACGACGTCTACACCACCAACACCACGATCAGCACCACGATCACTGGTGCGACTGGCGGCAACTTCGAGAATCTGGTTCCGAACCCGGCGCCGGCTGTTGTGGGTATTACTGACAGCATCGACACAACGACTGTCACGCTGACTGCTGGCGCTGCCACCAGCACCGAAGGCACCACGATCACTTACACCGCAACACTGACCAACCCGGCGCAGACGCCAGTAACGGTCACCCTGTCCGACGGTTCGACCATCATCGTGCGTGCTGGCGAATCGACTGGCAGCATTACGGTGCCGGCTCCGGCCAACGACGTGTACAACACCAACACCACGATCAGCACCACGATCACCGGTGCGACTGGTGGCAACTTCGAGAACCTGGTGCCGAACCCGGCGCCGGCTGTGGTCGGCATCACTGACAGCATCGACACAACGACTGTCACGCTGACTGCTGGCGCAGCTACCAGCACCGAAGGCACCACGATCACCTACACCGCGACGCTGACTAATCCAGCGCAAACGCCGGTGACCGTGACCTTGTCCGACGGCTCGACGATCATTGTTCGTGCGGGCGAATCGACTGGCAGCATCACAGTCCCTGCTCCAGCCAACGACGTTTACGTCACTGACAACACCATCAGCACCACCATCACCGGCGCAGTCGGCGGCAACTTCGAGAATCTGGTACCAAACCCGGCGCCGGCAGTCGTTGGCATTACTGACTCCATCGACACCACCACCGTGACCCTGACCGCAGGCGCTGCTACCAGCACTGAAGGCACGACAATCACTTACACCGCGACGCTGACCAACCCGGCTCAAACGCCGGTAACCGTGACCTTGTCCGACGGCTCGACGATCATTGTTCGTGCAGGCGAATCGACTGGCAGCATCACCGTCCCGGCTCCGGCCAACGATGTTTACACCACCAACACCACGATCAGCACGACGATCACCGGTGCCACCGGTGGCAACTTCGAGAATCTGGTGCCGAACCCGGCGCCGGCTGTTGTGGGTATTGCTGATTCGGTCGATACCACCACCGTCACCCTGACCGCTGGCGCAGCCACCAGCACCGAAGGCACCACGATCACCTACACCGCGACACTGACCAACCCGGCGCAAACGCCAGTAACGGTCACCTTGTCTGACGGTTCGACGATCATTGTTCGTGCGGGCGAATCGACTGGGAGCATCACCGTCCCGGCTCCGGCCAACGACGTGTACAACACCAACACCACGATCAGCACCACCATCACCGGCGCAGTCGGCGGCAACTTCGAGAATCTGGTGCCGAATCCAGCGCCGGCTGTTGTGGGTATTACTGACAGCATCGACACAACGACTGTCACGCTGACTGCTGGCGCAGCTACCAGCACCGAAGGCACCACGATCACCTACACCGCAACACTGACCAACCCGGCTCAGACGCCAGTAACCGTCACCTTGTCCGACGGCTCGACGATCATTGTTCGTGCGGGCGAATCGACTGGCAGCATCACCGTCCCTGCCCCCGCCAACGATGTGTACACCACCAACACCACGATCAGCACCACGATCACTGGTGCAACCGGTGGCAACTTCGAGAATCTGGTTCCGAATCCTGCGCCAGCAGTCGTTGGCATTACTGACTCCATCGACACGACGACCGTCACCCTGACCGCTGGCGCAGCCACCAGCACCGAAGGAACAACGATCACCTATACCGCGACACTGACCAACCCGGCGCAAACGCCAGTAACGGTCACCCTGTCTGACGGTTCGACGATTGTTATTCGTGCAGGCGAATCCGCTGGCACTGTTACCGTCCCGGCTCCAGCCAACGACGTGTACACCACCAACACCACGATCAGCACCACTATCACCGGTGCGACTGGCGGCAACTTCGAGAATCTGGTTCCGAATCCAGCGCCGGCTGTTGTGGGCATCACCGACTCGGTCGATACCACCACGGTCACGCTGACTGCCGGTGCCGCTACCAGCACCGAAGGCACCACGATCACCTACACCGCGACGCTGACCAACCCAGCGCAAACGCCGGTAACTGTGACCCTGTCTGACGGCTCGACGATCATTGTTCGTGCGGGCGAATCGACTGGCAGCATCACCGTGCCGGCGCCTGCCAACGACGTTTACACCACCAACACCACGATCAGTACGACGATCACCGGTGCGACTGGTGGCAACTTCGAGAACCTGGTGCCGAACCCGGCGCCGGCTGTGGTCGGCATCACTGACAGCATCGACACAACGACTGTCACGCTGACTGCTGGCGCAGCTACGAGCACCGAAGGCACCACGATCACCTACACCGCGACGCTGACTAATCCAGCGCAAACGCCGGTGACCGTGACCTTGTCCGACGGCTCGACGATCATTGTTCGTGCGGGCGAATCGACTGGCAGCATCA